>VMHT01050522.1_pt1 | contig 18089 bp, 14 predicted proteins | sample 4693611 | NCBI WGS metagenome assembly VMHT01 (sample SAMN12280063, study PRJNA550983) | marine metagenome | isolation source: seawater sampled from same location over 5 years 0.02-0.2 micron viral filtrate | place: USA: collected off the coast of southern California halfway between the port... ...
GGGTTCGTGGTCGGTATCGTGTCGCTACGGCTCAAGGAGCACTACTTCGCGATCTTCACCCTGTGTGTCGGCTACATCATCTATCTGATGATCGACAAGTGGGAGGCGTTGACGCACGGGTCGCTGGGCATCATCAATATCGCGCCCCCGGAAGGTTTCGGGCTGGTCGATTTCACCCAGACCATTCCGTTCTATTACCTGGTGCTGGCCTTTCTGGCCCTGGCGATCTGGCTGACGCGTCGTATTTCCGAGTCGCTGCTCGGGCGCACGTTTCGGGCGATTCGTATCAGTGACGATCTGGCCCAGTCGCTGGGCATCAACCTGATGCGCAACAAGGTGCTGGCGTTCGTGATCTCCACGGTCTATGCCGCAGCCGCTGGTGGCCTGTATGCCGGCGTGGTGCGCTTCATCGGTCCCGAAGAGGCAAACTTCATCCATACCTTCGACATGATCGCCTACCTGTTGGTCGGCGGTATCGGCACGCTCATGGGCCCGCTGCTGGGCACGCTGGTCATCACCTGGCTGACCCAGGCGGTGCAGTCGCTCGAAGAGTATCGAATGATCGTCTTCGGGCCGATGCTGGTGCTGCTGGTGATCTTCTTCCCGCGTGGCATCGTCGGCACGTTCCTGGGCTGGCGCGGACGACGTATGGCGCGTCAGGCGCCGCGCAAGACGCGCGAGTCACGAGTCGAACAGTCCGATCCGCACGGCGCGGATTCGAAGGAGGCGCGTAACAATGCTTAGTATCCGCAATCTCACCAAGCGCTTCGGCGGGCTGGCCGCGGTCAACGATGTGAGCGTCGAATTCGGCGCCAACCAGATCAACGCGATCATCGGCCCCAACGGCGCCGGCAAGACGACGTTCTTCAATCTCGTCGCTGGTGCGATGCCGCCCACCGAAGGCGTGATCGAATACAAGGGTCAGGATCTGGCCGGCAAGTCGCCGGATTCGATCGCGCGTCTGGGTGTGGCGCGTACGTTCCAGACCACGATGCTGTTCGAGGAATCGACGGTGCTCGATAATCTGATTGTCGGCCATCGCCTGCGCACCGAGTCACGTCTATGGGACGTGCTCATTAACTCCAAGCGCCTCAAGGCGGACGAAAAACGCTGCCGTGAAAAAGCGGCCGAGACGCTCGAGTTCGTGGGGCTTTCCCATATCGGCCATCGCTATATCGCCGACACCAGTCAGGAAGAACGCAAGCGCATCGCTTTTGCGCTGGCGCTGGCGACCGATCCGGAGCTGGTGCTGCTCGACGAGCCAGCTGGTGGCGTGAATCCGGAAGAAACCGATGGGCTGGTCGACCTGATTCACAAGATGGTCGACCACGGCATCACGGTCTGTCTGATCGAACACAAGATGGACATGATCATGCGTATCGCCGACAAGATCATCGTGCTCGATCACGGCGAGAAAATTTCCGAAGGCACGCCGGAACAGGTCAAGAACGATCCGGTCGTCATCGAAGCGTATCTGGGGAAAGAAGATGCTGAAGCTTGAGGGCGTCGACGCCAAATACGACAGTTTCAAAGCCCTCGACGGCGTTTCGCTGGAGATCGATGCCGGCGAACTGGTCGTGCTGCTGGGCGCCAACGGCGCGGGCAAGACGACGCTGTTCAATACCATTAGCGGGCTGATGAAGCCGGCCGCCGGACGTATCACTATCGACGGCAAGGACGTCACCGGCCGTAAGCCGTCTGCGCTGGTCCAGGCCGGTGTGGTGCAGTGTCCGGAAGGCCGCAAGCTCTTTCCAGGCATGTCGGTGCTCAAGAACCTGCGTCTGGGCGGCTATGTGCACCGGCGCGATCGGGCCGGCATGAATCGCACGCTCGAACATATTCTCGCCATGTTTCCGATTCTCGAGGAAAAGAAGGATCAGCCGGCCGGCTCGCTCTCCGGTGGCCAGCAACAGATGGTCGCGGTCGGGCGTGCGCTGATGGGGCGGCCGAAGCTGCTGATGCTCGACGAACCGTCGCTCGGGCTTGCCCCGCTGGTGGTCAAGCAGGTCTTCGAGACGGTGAAATCGATCAATGCCGAAGGTACGACCGTGCTGCTGGCCGAACAGAACGCCTACGCTGCGCTCAAGATCGCCAACCGCGCATATGTGATCGAAAACGGCAAGCTGGTCATGCAGGGCGATCGTGACGAGATGCTCGGCAACGAAGCTGTACGCAAGGCGTATATCGGCGCCTAGACATTCTAAGAATCTCGTGACCCACGAGTGGTAGCAAACCAACCCGAATATAAAGAGGGGAGATAGAAGATGACATTCAAGAAAACGGTTCGCCGTGTCGCGGTCGCCACCGCTCTGGCCATGGGCATGGCCGGTGCAGTACAGGCAGCAGAGAAAGTGAACATCGGCTTTACCGGCCCGCTGTCGGGCGGTGCTGCGCTCTATGGCGAGAACACGCTGGAAGGCCTGCGCATGGCCGCCAAGGAGATCAACGGTAACGGCGGCATCGATGTCGATGGTACCCAGTACGAAATCAACATCGTCAGCCTCGACGATATGTATTCGCCCAGCCGTGCGGCAGTCAACGGCAAGCGTCTCGTGCAGCAATCCAACACGCCCGTCGTGTTCACGCCGCATTCCGGCGGCACGTTCGCGTTACAGGCGTTCAACGAGCGCGACGGCTTTCTGGTTATGTCCTTTACCTCGATTCCGTCGGTGACCGAGAAGGGCAACGAACTCACGGTCAAGATCCCGCCGAACTTCACCGACTATGTGAAGCCCTTCACCAAGCTGACCATGGATCGTTTCGGCAAGAAGCTGGGCGTGGCCAATGCCACCCATGACTATGCCAAGTATTGGACCAAGGCCTTCGTGCCTGGCTGGGAGGCGGCCGGCGGCGAAGTCGTGGCCAGCAACCCCATGGACTACAACAAGTCGGCCGATTTCTATACCGGCGTGAGCAAGGTGCTGTCGGCCAATCCGGACGTGCTGTTCGTGGGCGGTGCCTCGGAGCCGACCGGCCTGGTCGTGCGTCAGGCACGCGAGCTGGGCTTCAAGGGTGGCTTCGTGGTCATGGACCAGGCCAAGATCGATGAAGTCGCCAACGTAGCGGGTGGCCTGGAGGCCGTCGAAGGGGCCGTGGGTGTCACCCCGCTGGTCTATTCCGATAACCCGGGTGCGGCCGAGTTCGTGAAGCTCTACAAAAAGGATCACGACGGCGTGCCGACCTCCGAGACCGCCTATAACTACTTCGCCATGTTCCTGGTCGCCCGTGCCATGGAAGAGGCTGGCACCGTCGAGGATGCGAAAGCTATCCGTGCGGCGATCCCGCAGGCACTGTCCGCAGTGTCGACCAACCACAACCCGTACGAAGTCAAGAACATCACCGATAGCGGCAATCTGGCCGTGGATGTCGAAATCGCGGAAGTGGTCGATGGCAAGGTCGAGCTGCGCAAGGTTTCCGAGATCGGCGCCGAATAAGTCCTAGATGGGACACTCGCGCACAACAGGGGCACTTGGTGCCCCTGTTTTCTTTGTGTCCCGTGTTTCGAACGATCTGCCGTAGTTTGTACGGCACGTCGGTATAGACAGGAGCTTTCGTCATGACCCTCAATCGCCAGATCATTCTCGCCCAGCGTCCACAGGGGATGCCGGATGAAACCCACCTGCAGATGCAGGAAACCGACATGCCCAGCCCCGGTCCGGGCGAAGTGCTCGTCAAGACCATTTATATGTCTCTCGATCCGTATATGCGTGGCCGCATGAGCGCGGCCAAGTCCTATGCGGCGAGCGTGGCCGAAGGTGCGGTCATGGAAGGCGCGACGGTCGGCGAAGTCGTTGAGTCCAACGACGACAGCATCGCCGTCGGCGACTATGTGCTTGCCCATGGCGGCTGGCAGGAATACGCCGTCCAAGCGGCCAAGGCTGTACGCAAGCTGGATCCGGCCGCGGCGCCGATCAGCACGGCCGTGGGCGTGCTCGGCATGCCGGGATTTACTGCGTATGTCGGCCTGGATGAAATCGGTCAGCCGCAGGCGGGCGAAACTGTCGTGGTGTCTGCGGCTGCCGGCGCGGTCGGGCAGGTAGTCGGCCAGATTGCGAAGATCAAGGGTTGCCGTGTGGTCGGCGTGGCGGGCGCGCCGGATAAGTGTCGACATGTCGTCGAAAACTACGGCTTCGACGCCTGCGTGAATTACAAGGACGACGATTTCGAGGCACAGCTGAGCGATGCGTGTCCCGAAGGAATCGACGTCTATTTCGAAAACGTGGGCGGCAAGGTGTTCGATGCCGTGCGCGGCCTGCTCAACGACTTTGCGCGCATGCCGGTATGTGGGCGGATCGCGCATTACAACGACAGCGAAGCACCGCCTGGCCCGGATCGGCTGGTGGCGTTCATGGGGCAGGTGCTGGTCAAACGTCTGCGTGTCCAGGGCTTCATTCAGTTCGACTATCGCCATCGTTACAGTGATTTTCAGCGCGATATGAGCGCCTGGGTGCGTAATGGCGATGTGCGCTATCAGGAAGATATCGTCGAGGGACTGGAAAATGCCGTGACGGCTTTTCAGGGGCTGTTGCAAGGACGCAACCGCGGCAAGCTGCTAGTGCAAGTGGCGGCTGACCCGACTCGAAACTAGGCGGTGGCTGCGGCGTCGCAAGCACGAACCTATGCCGTCCTGGGCGAACGCTTTGGTCCGCGCTATAAGTGGTATGTATCGGGCACGGTGATGCTCGGTACATTTTCGGTGGTGCTGGCGGCGACGATCATCAACGTCGCGGTACCGGCGATCATGACGCGCTTCAACGTCGCCCAGGATCAGGTGCATTGGCTGGCGACCGGCTTTCTCGCGGCGATGACCGTGGGCATGCTGCTCAATGCATGGGCCGCCGCACGCTTTGGCTCGCGCGGTGCTTTTGTACTGGCCATGGGCGGTTTCATCCTCGCTTCACTGATCGGCGGTCTCAGCGGCGATTTCACCGTACTGGTGGCTGCGCGCGTGGGGCAGGGGCTGACCGCAGGCATGATCCAGCCGCATGCATTGGTCGCCATTTTTCAGGTGTTCCCGGTGCACCGGCGCGGCCAGGCCATGGGCATTTACGGCATGGGCGTGATCCTCGGGCCGGCGATCGCGCCGGCGCTGGGCGGCGTACTGGTCGACAGTTTCTCCTGGCGGGCGACGTTCATTGTCGTATTGCCCGCCTGTACAGCCGCTGCGGGTCTGGCCTGGCGTTTTCTGCCCGGCCGCGGTACGCGCCGCGCGTCGCTGGACTGGCTGGGGGTGGGGCTGCTGAGCGCGTCGCTGCTTGCGCTTTTGTGGTCCATCGCATCGTTGCACCGGCGCGGCGTATTTGACCCGATGGTCGACCTTGCGCTGGCAGGCGGTATCGGGCTCGCCGTGGTATTCGTTGCATGGGAGCGACGTGTACGCGAGCCGCTGCTCGAGCTGCGTGTGTTGGCGAGCCCCGGCTTTGCCAGCGGCTTCGTATTGTCGATGGTCATGGGGGCGGGTCTATTTGCGAGTACCTATCTCGCGCCGTTGTATTTTCAGCAATCAGCCGGCATGAGTGCCTCGGCTTCCGGCTTGATGCTGGTGCCGGCGGGGCTGGCCATGGCGTTTGTCTTTCCTATCGCCGGCCATCTCACCGACCGCGTACCAATACGCTCGATCGTGGCGGCGGGCCTGGTTTTCTTTGTCGCAAGCATGGTGCTTCTGGCAGCCGCCGAAATTCCGACGGCCGCGCCGTGGCTGGTGGTATGGGCGTTGTTCGGCCGTCTGGGGGTCGGCTTGATGATGCCGCCGATCACCACGGCAAGTTTGAGCCTGCTCCCTGAGGCCCAGCTCGACCGGGCCTCGGGGATCATCAATTTCGGTCGCCAGATCGGCGGTGCGCTGGGCGTGAATCTGTCAGCGGTTCTGGCCCAGTACGCAAGCGATTTCTACCGCCTTCGTCATCCGGCTGAGCCGGTGGAGCGGGTTTTCGAAGCGGGTTTCGACTATGCCTTCATGGCGCTGGCCTTATTGTTCATCTTTGCATTCTGGCCGTTGCAGCGATTGTCGCGTGCCATTGCGCGTCAGGCGGGCTGACGACGCATGCAAAAATGAGGCGATATGAATTGCCAGCCAAATAGGAAAAGATTAATTTCTCGATTGCCGCTGGTTTTTACAGTCAGATTCGTCACTCATTCGCCTGTTTTCAAGACGATCGGCACTGCGACGGTATGAATTCGTGTAAGGGGCAGGATACGACCTACCGGCAGAGCATTGTTGCTATGCGACTTTTTCCGTATGGCATATGCGCTCGGTTATGTCTATCGTGTCATCCGGCCGAGGGGCGAAGCGATCGATCAGGCATGTCGCGGAGTCGGTCGATCGGGGCAATGGCTTTTAATTCGACGTCGATGAACAGCGGCGATGTCGGGGCGGGAATCGGAAAACCGATGTTTCGGGTTCGAATACAGACGCCGCGATAGCAATTCGTGGTTGGGGAACATAGATCATGCGAAAAACGATATCGCCGGACAGTCCGGACACCAAGGGCCATAACTATGTCACCGCGCTTGCGCGGGGCCTGGAACTGTTGCGCTGTTTCGGCGATGCGGCGGAATATCTCGGCAACGCGGAATTGGCCAAACGCACTGAAATTCCCCGCCCGACGGTATCGCGACTGACGTCCACGCTGACCCATCTCGGCTATTTGCTGTATATGCCGCACCTGGAGAAATACCGACTCGGGCCGCGCGTACTCGATCTGGGCTACCGCTACCTGGCCAGTGAAGGCGTGGGCAATATTGCACGCCCGTTCATGCAGGAACTCGCCGACGCGACCGATTGCATGGTTGCGCTCGGTGTGCCCGAAGGTGCGCACCTGACCTATACCCATGCCTGCCAGGGCAAGGGGCCACTGATTCTGCGCATGCAGGTTGGTTCGCGTGTGCCCATGGGGCTGTCTTCGATGGGGCTGGCGTTTCTTGCCGCCCACGAACCGCAGGCGCGCGAGCCTTACTACGAGCGTATTCGGGCCGAAAGCACAATGCCCTGGTCCGAGATCGAACCGTTGCTCGAGCGCGCCTATGCCGACTATGAGCGCTATGGTTTCTGCATGACCGACCGTACCTGGAGTCGGGATATCAGTGGCGTCGGTGTACCGCTGGTGTTAGAGAACGGCCAACGAGTGGTTTCTTTCAACTGTGGCGGTGCGGCCCAGCGTCTGACCCGCGAGGTCATGGTCGAGAATCTCGGCCCACGCCTCAAACAGGTTGTTGAGCAGGTCAAGCAATTGGTGGTGGGCGGCGACTGATTGATGAATGATATGAAGCAGTCCGAGGCGCAGGATTTCTCGCTATCTGATGCGAATGCCCTTTATGACCGGGGCTTTGCGGCGCATCTGGGTTTCGAGTTCGTCGAATGGGTCGCCGATCGCGCAGTACTCGAGCTCGAGATTCAGGACTGGCATCTGAATCTCGCGGGGGTACTGCACGGCGGCATTATCGCAACGCTGCTCGATATAGCCGGCGCTGCTGCCGGCAGTTATTGCCCTTATCCAGGGCGGATTCGCAAAGCCATCACGCTATCGATGACCACAACCTTCACCGGCCAGGCCAGCGCCGGAGTGGTACGCGCGATCGGTCGGCGGCGTGCCGGCGGGCGCCGCATCTTCAACTCGACGGTGGATATCGTCGACGCCGACGAGCGCCTCCTTGCTATCGGCGAGGGCACCTACCGGTTGCGCCGCGGGTGTGAAGGTCCGGAAGGCGTACCGATCGATGCGTGACCGCGCTTCACGCCGTTTGTAACGCACACGCGAATATTCGGCTGCGCTAGCGCGGGCCGGTCTGGCCCGTGTTGTTTGGCGGCCGTGCTGTGCTTGTTGTTGCCAGAATATGGTGCAGCGGCAAATTGGACCCGTACTGACCAATTAACAGTCGATTTTTGGCACGACTGCGCGTATGGTCGAGCTCGGTGAACGATCGTTCGGTCTGTCGTTGGCGATGTCGATCACGGGATCGCAACGCCTCGCCGTGCCGAATTACGTGGCGAAACCGAACGATCGTTCATGCCGATTTCGAAACTGGGTTTCATTAAATTGACGGTCTGTCGTGGCTGTGTCAGTTTCCGGTCGGTACAAGAACACGCTTTTACTCGCTCACCGCGCGGTGGACGAGTACGAGCACAACAGCCTGCAACAATGAGGAGAGACCATGCTTGCATTATCCAAGCAGGCCGAGGATCTGCACGCCCGGCTGCTCGCGTTCATGGATGAACACGTCTACCCGGCTGAACCGGTGTACGAAAAACAGCACGAGGAGGCCGAGGATCGCTGGGCCTGGCCGCCGATCATGGAAGAGCTCAAGGCCAAGGCCAAGGCCGAAGGCCTGTGGAACCTGTTCCTGCCGGAAAGCGATTACGGCGCCGGGCTTTCCAATTACGATTACGCGCATCTGTGCGAAATCATGGGCCGTTCGCCGATCGCGCCGATCGTGTTCAACTGCAGCGCGCCGGATACGGGCAACATGGAAGTGCTCGAGCGCTATGGCAGCGAGGCACAGAAGAAGCAGTGGCTGGAGCCGTTGCTCGAAGGCAAGATCAAGTCCTGCTTCTCGATGACCGAGCCGGCGGTGGCTTCTTCGGATGCCACCAATATCGCCACCGAAATCAAGCGCGACGGCGACGAGTACATCGTCAACGGCCGCAAGTGGTGGTCCTCCGGTGCGATGGCGCGCAACTGCAAGATCGCCATCGTCATGGGCAAGAACGATCCGAACGCTGAGAAGCATCGTCAGCAGTCGATGATTCTCGTGCCGCTGGATGCGCCGGGTGTGACCATCGAGCGTCCGCTGCATGTGTTCGGCTATGACCACGCGCCCAAGGGCCACGCCGAAATCCATTACGACAACGTACGCGTGCCGGCCGAGAATCTGATCCTTGGCGAAGGCCGTGGCTTCGAGATTGCCCAGGGCCGTCTCGGGCCGGGCCGTATTCACCATTGCATGCGCACCATCGGCATCGCCGAGCGGGCACTGGAAGCCATGTGCGAACGCGTGGAAAACCGTGAAGCCTTCGGCCGCAAGATCTCCGAGTTCGATTCCATTCGCAAGAACATCGCCCGTTCGCGTATCGAAATCGAACAGGCGCGCCTGCTCACGCTCAAGGCCGCCAAGATGATGGACGAGGTGGGCAACAAGGAAGCCCGTCAGGAAATCGCCATGATCAAGGTGATCGCCCCCGAGATGGCGCTCAACGTGCTCGACCGCGCCATTCAGGCCCACGGCGCGATGGGCGTATGTCAGGACACCTTCCTGGCCTCGGCCTGGGCGAACGTGCGCACCCTGCGTATGGCCGATGGCCCGGACGAAGTGCATCTGGACAGCATCGCCAAGCTCGAGCTGCGTCGTCAGCGCGCAGCCCGCGGTTAAGCCTTCGCGGTCACAGCGTACCGGCCGCCCTCGGGCGGCCGGTACGCGTTTCGTAACGCCAGGAGAATTTGATGTCCAATTTGTTTGATTTGAACGGCAAGGTTGCCGTTATCACCGGCTCGAGCCGCGGTATCGGTAAAGCGATTGCCTGGCAGATGGCCGAGCACGGCGCCAAGGTCGTGATTTCCAGCCGCAAGACCGATGCCTGCGAGCCCGTAGCCGAAGAGCTACGAAACGCCGGCCACGATGCCACCGCGATCGCCTGTCATGTGGGCAAGAAAGAAGACTTGCAGAATCTCGTCGATAAGACGAAACAAACCTATGGCCAGATCGACGTGCTGGTCTGCAATGCAGCCACCAACCCCGTCTATGGCACCACGGCCGAACTCTCCGACGAGGCCTGGGACAAGATCATGGAAACCAACGTGCGCGGCACGTTCTGGTTGTGCAACATGGTGCTGCCCGATATGGCCGAGCAAGGCGGCGGCAACGTGATCGTGCTGTCTTCGATCGCCAGTCTGCGCGGCAATACCGTCATCGGCGCCTATGGCGTCTCCAAGGCGGCCGAAGCCGCGCTCGTGCGTAACCTGGCGGTCGAATGGGGCCCGCGCAATATTCGCGTGAACGCCATAGCGCCGGGGCTGGTACGTACCGATTTTGCCAAGGCGCTGGTCGAAGATCCGAAACGCCTCGAACAGGCTGAAAAGCGTACGCCGGTACGGCGTATCGGTGAGCCGGTGGATATCGCCGGCGTGGCGATATTCCTGGCAACCGATGCCAGTGCCTATGTCACCGGGCAGACGCTCGTCGCCGACGGCGGCGAGACGATCAGCTGAACATGGCAGAAAATAGTCAGGCCGGAGCGCCGGAAATCGTGGCGGTGCGTGATGCGCACCGCTTCGATCAGAATGCGCTCGAACAGTATCTTCGTGCCGAAGGCCTCATCGAGGGCGAGCTCGAGATTCGGCAGTTCCAGGGCGGCCAGTCGAATCCGACCTATTTTCTAACCACCGGCAGCACCGATGCACCGCGCCACTATGTGTTGCGCAAGCAGCCACCGGGCAAGATCCTGCCGTCGGCGCATCGTATCGACCGCGAATACAAGGTGATGTCGGCGCTGGCCGACGCGCCCGGCGTGCCCGTGCCGCGCATGCATGTCCATTGCGAAGATGCCGATATTATCGGTACGCCGTTTTATGTGATGGATTATGTACCCGGCCGCGTTTTCGGCGATCCGGCGATGCCAGAGCTCGAAGCGCAGGAGCGCGGCGATATTTATCGCGGGCTTATCGATGCGCTGGCCGCACTGCACGATGTGGATGTCGATGCGGTGGGACTGTCGGAGTTCGGTCGCCCGAACGGTTATGTCGAACGTCAGATCAAACGCTGGCGCGGGCAGTACGAAGCCTCGGCGACCGAGACGGACCCGAACATGGACGCGCTCGGCCAGTGGCTGACCGACCATATTCCCGAGGACACCACGCCGGCAATCGCGCACGGCGATTTTCGGATCGGCAATCTGTTAATCGCGCCGGACTCGACCGACGTGGCCGCCGTGCTCGATTGGGAGCTGGCCACCATCGGTCATCCGCTGGCCGATCTGGCCTATGCCTGCATGCCGTATCACCTGCCGCATGGCGTGGCCGGGGTGCGCGGTATCGAAGGTCTGGATCTGGCGGCGCACGGCATTCCCACCGAAGCCGAACAGCTCGAGCGCTATCGCCAGGCCCGCGGGCTGGCACCGATCGACGACTGGCCTGTATTTGTGGCGTTCTCGCTATTTCGCACGGCCGCGATTCTGCAGGGCGTTTATGCGCGCGCGGTGCAGGGCAATGCCAGCAACAGCGATGCGTTGAACGTCGGCCGGCGTGCCGGCCTGATCGCCGAACGCGGCTGGGCGGTCGCGCGTGCCCATGATTGATCGATCGACACATGCGCATGCCAGACTGCGCTCGCCGATATTCAACAGCGACCGAACGCCATGAAACCGATACGCCGAATCCTGTTGACCAACGACGATGGCGTCGATGCCCCGGGGCTGGCTGCTGCCGAGCGCATCGCGGCCGCCGTCGCCGAAGAGGTCTGGGTGGTCGCACCCATGACCGACCAGAGCGGCGTGGGACAGGGCATATCGATGCACCACCCCCTACGGGTGACCGAATACGGCACACGGCGCTATGCGCTGACCGGTACGCCGGCAGACTGCGTGATGGTCGCCATGGCCGACTGGCTGCGCGACGATCCGCCAGACCTGGTGTTGTCCGGCGTCAACTGGGGCGCGAATCTTTCCGACTCGGTGATGTACTCGGGTACGGCTGGCGCCGTGCTGGCTGCTGATCATCTTGGACTGCCGGCCATTGCGTTGAGCCAGGCGTTTCACGATCGAAGCGCACTGGATTTTTCGGCCACTGAAGCCTTCGCAGTCGATGCCATACGGCGGCTTTGGGACGCGCGGGACGACACCGAAAGCTGCTGCTGGAACCTCAATTTTCCGATGTTGGCGCCCGACGCAATCCAGGGTCTGCGTTTTACTCGTCAGTCAACGGGCACGATCGTCGCGCCGCGTCTGATCGCGGGTACCGACGGCCGTGGGCTGGTTTATCACTGGCTGAGTTTCGACCGCGATACGACTACGATCGACGATCCGCTATCCGATGTCGTTGCCCTGCGTGACGGCTATGTATCGGCTACGCCGCTGCACGGTAGCCGTTGTGATGAGGCGCTGCTCGAACGCGGCGCCGATCGCGGTGTGTGGCGACTGGACATCAGCGAACGCGCAGAGTAAAAAAGCCGCTGAAAAACGAAATAGTATTTCAATTGTAAGATGCCCAGTACCTGCGCTGTGTGTTCCCACTCGTTCGAGCGGCATGCAATGTTGGTCTGTGGCAGCCAAAACCATCGCCTGCCAAGCACCGTTCAAGAGTGCGGCAGTGCTGAACGCTGGAAAGCGAGGAGATGACCGTTATGTTCGATCGGCATTACGCCGCATGGCCTGCCAACCTGCCGCATTCCCTGGGCTTGCCGCAGACCAGCCTTTATACAAACCTCGAAATCTCGGCGCGGCGTTATCCCGAGCGCCCGGCGATCATCTATTACGACACGCCGCTGACCTATCGTGAACTCGACGACCAGGTCTGTGCGCTGGCCGGTTATCTGCAGGCTCAAGGCGTCAAGCGCGGTGATCGCGTACTGCTGTTCATGCAGAACGCACCGCAGTTCGTGATTGGCTACTATGCGATTCTGCGTGCCGATGCCGCCGTGGTGCCGGTCAACCCCATGAATCGCAGCGTCGAACTCGAGCACTATGTTGAGGACACCGACGCTACGATCTGTATCTGTGGCCAGGAACGTTACGAAGCCGTAGCGCCGCTGCTGGACAGTGGCAAGCTGGAGCAGGCGATCGTGGCCAACTACGGCGAGTACGTCACCGAGCCGACCGATCTTGATCTGCCGGCCGAAGTGAAGGCCGAAACGCAGCCCACCGGCCGCGACGACGCCATTCTCTGGTCCGAAGCGCTGAATGCCGGCCATAAGCCAGGCGTCCACGAAGCCGGCCCGGACGACCTGTGCGTATTGCCCTACAGCTCGGGTACCACCGGCGCGCCCAAGGGCTGTGTGCATACACACCGCACCGTCATGGCGACCGCTGTACACAGTGTTTACTGGAGCCGTAGTACCTCGGAAGGCAAGTCGCTGGCCACGCTGCCGTATTTTCATGTCACCGGCATGCAGAACGGCATGAATGCGCCCATCTACATAGGCGGCACGGTCGTTCTGATGACGCGTTGGGAGCGGCGTACTGCCGCGAAGCTCATCGAGCGTTATCGCATCACCCGCTGGACCAATATCGTCACCATGGCGATCGACATGCTCTCCGATCCCGAGATCGACAATTACGATCTGTCGAGCCTGGAGAATATTGGCGGCGGCGGTGCCGCGATGCCGGCCGCGGTTTCGGACAAGCTGTTCAACCTGACCGGCCTGCATTACATCGAAGGCTACGGTCTGTCGGAAACCATCGCGGGCACGCATATCAACCCGTTCGATGCGCCCAAGGCGCAATGCCTGGGCATTCCGGTATTTGACGTGGATTCACGGATCATCGATACCGAAGCGCTGACCGAACTCGGGCCTAATGAAGTCGGCGAGATCGTGACCAACGGTCCGCAGGTGTTTTCCGGCTACTGGCGCCGGCCCGAGGAGACCGAGGCCGCGTTCATCGATCTCGGTGGCAAATCCTTCTTTCGCACCGGCGATATCGGCTACTACGACGACGAGGGTTATTTCTTTATCGTCGATCGCGTCAAACGCATGATCAACGCTTCGGGCTACAAAGTATGGCCGGCCGAGGTGGAAAGCCTGATGTATCGTCATCCGGCGATTCGCGAAGCCTGTGTGATTTCCACACCCGACCCGCGCCGCGGTGAAAGCGTAAAAGCCTGCGTGGTGCTCAACAGTGCTGGTGAAGCCAGCGCTGACGAGATTCGTGAATGGTGTCGGGAAAATATGGCCGCGTATAAAGTGCCGCGTGTGATCGAGATTAGCGAGACGCTGCCGCGCTCGCCTACGGGCAAGCTGATGTGGCGTGCGTTGCAGGAGCAGGAATGGCCGCAGGCCCAGTAAGCCGGCCCGCGGCGAGTTCGATAACGAATAAACACATCGTGTGCGTAAGCGTGCGGTAACAGATTGGATAAGGAGTAGTTATGAGTGAAGTGGTTTCCTACGAACGCGATGGCGATATTGGCGTCATCACTGTCGATAACCCGCCGGTCAACGCGCTGGGTCATGCCGTGCGTCAGGGCATTGTCGATGCATTGGACAAGGGGGTGGCCGATGATGGCGCCAAGGCGCTGATGATCATCGGCGGTGGCCGTACTTTTCCGGCCGGCGCCGATATTCGCGAATTCGGCAAGCCGCCGCAGGAACCGAGTCTGCCGGACGTGGTTCAAGTTCTCGAAAACAGTGACAAGCTGCTGATTGCCGCGGTTCACGGCACCGCCCTGGGCGGCGGCATGGAAATCACCCTCGGCTGCGATTATCGCGTGGCGCTGGACTCGGCCAAGATGGGCCTGCCGGAAGTCAATCTGGGTCTGCTGCCGGGCGCCGGCGGTACTCAGCGCCTGCCGCGTCTGATTGGTGCCAAGGCGGCCATGCAGGCGATCGTCGAAGGCAAGCCGATGAAGGCCGTCAAGCTCAAGGACATGGGCGTGGTCGATGAAGTCGTCTCCGGCGATCTCAAGGCCGAAGCGATTGCCTATGCCGAAAAACTCGTCGCCGATGGCGCGCCGCGGCGCAAGGTCAGTGAGCTGAGCGTCGAGAAGGAAAGCGACAACGTCTTCTCCGAATTCGAACAGTCGATTGCGCGCAAGAAGCGCGGCTTCCTCGCGCCGCTCCACTGCCTCAAGGCCGTTCAGGCCGCCACCGAGCTGGATTTCGCAGCTGGCATGAAGCGCGAGCGCGAGCTGTTCACGGAACTGCTGAACTCACCGGAATCCGCGGCCCAGCGCCACGTGTTCTTTGCCGAGCGCGAAGTGGGTAAGGTGCCCGGCATTTCCAAGGAAACGCCCAAGCGCGATATTAAGCAGGTCGGCATTATCGGTGCCGGCACCATGGGTGGCGGCATCGCCATGAACTTCCTGTCCGCCGGCATTCCCGTGAAGATGCTGGAAATGAAGCAGGAAGCGCTCGACAAGGGCGTGGCGCTGATTCGCAAGAACTACGAAGCGACGGCCAAGAAAGGCCGCATGACCAGCGACCAGGTCGAAAAATGCATGTCGTTGATCAGCACCTCGCTGTCCTATGACGATCTGTCGGACGTGGACCTCGTCATCGAGGCCGTGTTCGAAAACATGAAGGTCAAGAAGCAGGTCTTCGGCGAGCTGGATCGCGTGTGCAAGGACGGCGCGATTCTGGCTACCAACACCTCGACGCTCGACGTCAACGAAATCGCGCAGTCGACCAATCGCCCGGAAGACGTGATCGGCATGCACTTCTTCTCGCCGGCCAACGTGATGAAGCTGCTCGAGAACGTGCGCGGCGAAGCCACGTCCGACGAAGTCATCGCTACGGTGATGGATCTGTCCAAGCGCATCGGCAAGGTCGGCGTGCTGGTCGGTGTCTGCAACGGGTTTGTTGGCAACCGCATCCTGCACAAGCGTCAGGCCCAGGCCGTCAAGTTGGTTAACGAAGGCGCGACGCCGTCGCAGGTCGATAAGGTGCTGTTCGATTTCGGCCTGCCCATGGGGCCGTTCGCGATGGCCGACCTGGCCGGTCTGGACGTGGGCTGGCGTATTCGCGAAGGGCTGCGTGAAGACGACCCCGAAAACGCGCCCGAGCGCGACTGGATGGACGCCCTGGCCGAGCAGGAACGCTGGGGCCAGAAAACCGGCGGCGGCGTGTTCGACTATGCCGAAGGCGATCGCACACCGCGTCCGTCCGATACCGCAATGGCGGAGATCGAGAAATACCGCAAGGAAAAAGGCATCGAGACCCGCGAAGTCAGCGACCAGGAAATTCTGGAACGCTGCCTCTACGTGATGGTCAATGAAGGTGCCAAGATCCTCGAGGAAGGTATCGCCATGCGTCCGCTGGACGTAGATATCGTATGGATTTACGGCTACGGCTTTCCGGTGTATCGGGGCGGCCTGATGTTCTGGGCCGATCAGGTCGGTCTGGACAAGATCCACGCCAAGGTCAAACAGTTCTACGACGAATCGGGCGATCCGGTTTGGCAGCCGTCGGCCCTGCTCGAAAAGCTCGCCAGCGAAGGCCGCAAGTTCGGCGATCTGTAACGCTGGGTATTACGGAGTAATCAATGGATATTCAATATAACGAAGCCGAGCTCGCATTCCGCGACGAGGTCCGCGCCTTCGTGGCAGAAAAGCTGCCCAAGGAAATTTCCGACAAGGTGAAGTCGTCCGAGCATGTCTCGCCCGAGGATATGATCACCTGGCAGCGCGCGCTGTATGAAAAAGGCTGGCTGGCGATCAACTGGCCGAAGGAATACGGCGGCCCGGGCTGGAGCCCGATTCAGAAGCACATCTTCGAGGAAGAGAGTGCAGAAGCGGGCGCGCCGCGTATCCTGCCGTTCGGCCTGAACATGGTCGCCCCGGTGATCATCAAGTTCGGCACGCAGGAACAAAAGGACTACTACCTCCCGCGCATCCTCAAAAGCGAGGACTGGTGGGCCCAGGGTTATTCCGAGCCGGGCGCCGGTTCCGACCTGGCCAGCCTCAAGTGTCGCGCCGAGCGCGACGGCGATCACTACATCGTCAACGGCCAGAAGACCTGGACCACGCTGGGCCAGCACGCGAACATGATCTTCGTACTGGTGCGTACCGATACCACGGTCAAGAAGCAGGAAGGCATTTCCTTCTTGCTCGTGGACATGGAAAACACCCCCGGGGTGACCGTGCGTCCGTTGATCACCCTCGACGGCGCACACGAAGTCAACGAAGTGTTCTTTGACAACGTCAAGGTGCCGGTCGAAAACCTGGTCGGTGAAGAGAACAAGGGCTGGACCTGTGCCAAGTACCTGCTCACCTTCGAGCGTACCGGCATCGCCGGCGTGGGTATTTCCAAGGCCGCGCTGGAGCACCTCAAGCAGATCGCACGCAGCGAGCAGGCCGAAGGCAAGCCGCTGATCGAGCATCCGCGCGTGGCCGAACGTCTGGTCGAACTCGAGCTCGAACTCATGGCGGTCGAAATGACCAACCTGCGTGTGGTCTCCGCGGCCGAAGCCGGCGGTGTGCCGGGTGCGGAAAGCTCGTTTTTGAAGGTCATGGGCACGGAAGTGCGCCAGAAGATCTCGGATCTCTATCGCGAGCTGGCCGGCCCCTATGCGCTGCCGTTCCCCGACCTCGACGTGGGCGAAGACGCCTTCGGCCCCGAGTTCTCGGCCTCGGCCTCCTCCACGTACTTCAATCTGCGCAAGCTGTCGATCTTCGGCGGCTCCAACGAGATTCAGAAGAACATTATTTCCAAGGCGATCCTCGGACTGTAGTCCGGCCCGCAGGAAAAGGAATAGACAATGGATTTTTCCTATAGCGACGAGCAGCGCATGCTCAAGGATATGGTCGACCGCGTGGTGGCCGACCAGTACAGCTTCGAGCAGCGCGAGAAGATCATCAAATCCGACACTGGCTACTCGCCCGAGGTATGGTCGCAGTTCGCCGAACTCGGCCTGCTGGCGGTACCGTTCTCGGAAGCCGCTGGCGGTTTCAACGGCGGTGGTGCCGAGCTGATGGTGGTGGCCGAAGGCTTCGGCCGTGGCCTGGTGGTCGAGCCCTATCTGTCCACCGTGGTGTTGGCCGGTACCTTCCTCGACGCCGCACTCGGCGACGACGCCAAGGCCGAGGCGCTGGAGCCGATCATCTCCGGCGAGCAGAAGTATGCGCTGGCCTGCTACGAGCCGAACGGCCGCTACGATCCCTTCTGGATCGAGACCACGGCCAAGAAAGACGGCGACAGCTACGTGCTGTCCGGCAAGAAGGCGGTAGTGCTCGGCGGCGACAGCGCCGACCGGCTGCTGGTGATCGCCCGCAGCAGCGGCGACAATCCGGGCAAGAACGGCTTGAGCGCTTTCCTCGTCGACGGCAACGCCGACGGCGTCTCGCGTGATGGCTATACCACCTTCGACGGCCACCGCGCTGCCGAAATCGTGCTCGACAACGTCAAGGTCGGTGCCGATGCACTGGTGGGCGAAGAGGGCGGCGCGGCCGCAC
>VMHT01041962.1_pt1 | contig 18087 bp, 17 predicted proteins | sample 4693611 | NCBI WGS metagenome assembly VMHT01 (sample SAMN12280063, study PRJNA550983) | marine metagenome | isolation source: seawater sampled from same location over 5 years 0.02-0.2 micron viral filtrate | place: USA: collected off the coast of southern California halfway between the port... ...
ATGAATGGCCGCGTACGCAAAAGCAGTCTCTCCAAACTATAGTCATAGAATGGGAGCTTGCGAACGCCACTCACAGGCTATACGGACGCAATGGCGTATGGATTCCACCAGCACCTCAATGAAAGGAAGTTTCAGCCCCATCAGTGATCTGATCCTGGGAATGCTGGGCCTGGCTGGCGTTTCGTTTTTTCTGGCCAAAGCCTTTGGTCTGCCAACCGGCTTCTGGCTAATCACCTTTGCGTTCTATCTCGGGCAAAGTGTCCTTATCCTCCGGCACTGGCGGTGGAGGGCCGACTTCGGCTGGGCCAACCGCGCCACGCTGCTGCGCTCGGTTCTGGTGCTGGCGCTGGTTGGCTGGGCTCCGTTCCTCGGCGACCACTCATCTTCAGCAACTTCACCCGCGCTCTGGAGTTATGCGGTTATCAGCCTGATCGCCCTGTTGTTGGACGGTGTCGACGGAAAAATCGCCCGGGCAACAGGAAGCCATAGCGCCTTCGGTGCCCGTTTCGATATGGAGCTGGACGCGCTCTTTATCCTCGGGCTGTGCGTTGCCACACTGGCTCTGGAGAAAGCCGGTAGCTGGGTACTTGCCCTGGGTCTGATGCGCTATCTGTTCATATTGGCCGGTTGGCCGTTGCCCTGGCTGAATAACCCGCTGCCAGACAGCTTCCGACGGAAGACCATCTGTGTCTGGCAGGTGGTCACTCTGATGGTAGCTGTTGTTCCCATTACCCCTGCACTGTTTGCCAGCGTAACACTCGGGCTCGCTCTGGTATTACTTGCCTGGTCCTTTTTTCTGGACGTGCGCTGGCTCTTCCAAAGGAGACAAAATCATGAAACTGTCATTTCCTGAAGCACTGGCAACCTCGATTCTGCTGACGATGGCTACGAGTGTCTATGCAGAGCCGGCGAAGTTCGAAGTGGACGAAGAGCACTTCTCCATGAGCTTTGAAATCATGCACATCGGCTACGCCCCGGTGATGGGCATGTTCCGGGATATTGAAGGTCAGTTTGAATACAACGAAGAAACCGGAGAACTGAATTCCGGGAAGCTGGTTTTCAAAGCCAGCAGTGTCTTTACCAACCACGATAAACGGGACGACCACCTCCGCAAGCCCGATTTTCTGGACGCCAGCAAACACCCGGACATTACCTTCGTAGTGAGTGACTTTGAAAAAACCGGGGACAATACCGGCATAGTGACCGGTGACCTGACCTTGCTGGGGCAGACCCGGCCGGTCGACGTGAACGTTACCCTCAACAAAGCGGCGGAGTATCCCATCGGTCATGAGGACTACACCCTGGGCATCAGCGCAGAGGCTGTCATCAACCGCAGCGATTGGGGCATGACCTACGGCCTGGAAAACGGACTGGTGGGAGATGAGGTGCGGCTGCGCTTCGGCTTTGAGGCCATCAAAGACAGTGGCTGGTTCTGAGTTTGAGAACCGTCTCGCAAAACGACACAAAACCTCTGCTATTCCGGCCTAATTTTTTGCCGTTTAAGACAATCCGCTCCTATGGTTAAAAGTTAACCAAGCCTTCAATAACAATAACGGGGTCTGACAATGCCGTACCGGGCATTAAGCATAAGCCTGGCCATCACCGCCGGTGTGGCCGGTGCCGTGTGGCTGCTCTCGGCCGAGAACGAGGGCAGCTTCCGGGGCCTTCAGCAAGACACCACCACTTCCGTTCCGGAAGCGGTTTCCAACCAGGAGTCGGCCGCCCAGGCCAAACCTGCCGCGCCTGTTTCCAAACCACCCTCCGATAACGCATTGGGGTTCATGCTGGCAAGTGTCGCAGACGAATACCAACAGACCATTCGGTACCCGGACTATTCGGTGCCGCTGACCAAAGCTCAGGCAGAGGCTTACCAGGGTAACCGCTACCACCCGGTCGTGCTTCCGCTGGAGGGCGATGGCAGATTTGTAGTGACGCTGGACAAATTCCGCTTCAGCCAGGGTGAGCCGATTCTGGTGGTAGCGTCCCTGAAAGGTCGCCAGGTGTTCGGCCAGTCTCTGTCCGCCACCCTGGAGACCGCCGTAGAGCGGGACCGGGTAGCCTCTGCCGAGCTGGAGAATGCAGACCCCGGTTATTACCAGGGCACCGTCAGTTCTGATCATACTCCCGGCGAGTACCGGTTGATTGTGGAAGCCCGGGTAGACGGCAAGCCCGTTCGACATGTGTCTTCACTGACCATCGAACCCGATCTGGGCAGCTTCGAGGGTCTGGAGACTGCCTATGTATCTGGGAACGACCTGGTCATCCCCGTGCGCTTCGACCCGGAGCAATCTGGCTATTACGCCCTCTCTGCACAGCTCTACAGCGGCGAAATCCCGCTGGCCCAATTGCAACAGGAAACGTCTCTGGGCAGCAGCTCGGCCGTCATTCGCCTGAAAGCCCATGGCAGCGTGTTAGCCAATCGCGACATTCAGGGCCCCCTGCAACTCAGGCATTTGCAGATACGCCGGTTACCCGCCACACCGGGCGACCGCACCGATTACGCCTTCGGCCCCGAGGAAGGCTATGAATTTTCACCGCCGGATCTGGACGGCCTCCGAGACCAGCCGGCGATGAATCCCGAATCAGAGCAACGGGCCGCCCTGCTCCGGCAGCTGGCGGACAAGTTCTGATAACACCACAACAATAAATCGGAAAGAAACGGAGCAACCAATGACAATGAAAAGAAGAGGATGCCTGAAGAAAACCGCCCTCGCGACAGCGCTGGCTGGCGGCCTGTTTGCCACTGGCGCAAGTGCGCAGTTGGCCGGCCACAATGTGATCCTGGTTCACGGCTTCATGATGGATGATCTGTCCAATCCACCGGCCAACTTCCAGGAAGTCCAGCAGGCCGGCGAAGATAACTGGCGGGAATACTGGCTGAACCGGGCCGAAGCCCGTATCGACTGGGCCAGCAATGGCCGGGTAGAAGGCCAGATCGCCCAGCAGGCTTTTCAGCAACTGCGGCAGATCAGTCAGCAAGGGCTGTGTAATGACTACTGCGTTGTTGTTACCCACTCCACCGGCGATCTGGTAACCCGCCATCTGCTGGAAAACCAGGCGCGCTGGCTGCAATCGGAAGGCCTGCAACCGCTGAAAATCCTGGCAGTACTGGACATGGCCGGTGCCGGTGGTGGCACGGAACTGGCCGACCTGGCCGTGAGCATTGCCTACAACGACAGCTGGTACAACTGGCCGGTGAAACAGGCAGTCAAAGCCTTTACCGGCATTGACCCGGAGCCGGATAATCTGGGTGTGGTCAACGACCTGCAGACCAACGTTGCCCGCAACCTGGCCGTCAGCCCCAACAGCATTCCACGCCTGCGGTTTGTTGGCGGTGGCTCATCCTACGGCGGCATCACCAAACCCTTTATTGATGGCACCGACGATGGCGTGGTTCCCACCCATTCAGCCTGCGGAGCAACCAGTGCCAGCGGCATTGATTCCTGCTCCAACAGCATCAGCCTGGCCGGTAAAGTCAGCGGACAGAACGGCCCGTCCGGGTTGTATTACAACCACTACCCGGTGCTGATGAGCGAGGGCGCCAACCATGGCGACGTGATCAATACCCAGACCGGCAACACCGCTGTCCCCGTGGTGAACAACACCACCCTGAACGGCCTGCGTGTGGACTTTGCCAGCCGCACCTACAATCAGCGTGCGTGGTGGCAGTTCTGGGGCTCTGGCGACCAGTACATTGAAGTGCCGAACTCCAGCCAGACCAGCCTGTCCAATCTTGTATACACCACACTCAACAACTGATCGATCGTTGTTGCAAAGGCTCAGGGATGAGCCACTCCCTCGGTTTTCGCTGCTATCTTTTTTAATTCGCAAACTATAGATTGAGCCCACTGATTTTTATTGATGCCGGTTCAATCATGTCTGACGCCCACAAATCCGATCTTTACCTGGTACTCGTTACCCTGCTGGCGGCGATTGGCTGGATGCTGTCTAAAGAGGCAGTTTTAATGATGCCGCCCCTGATGTTCATGGCGGCTCGCTTTCTGATTGCCGGCGCCTTTCTCGCCCTGCTGGCCTTACCCTCACTGTTGAGGCTTAGCCGGGACCAGTTACTCCGAAGCCTGGGTGTGGGCTTTGTGTTCGGCATTGCCATGACCTGCTGGATCATGGGGCTGTATCACACCGACAGCATGGGCGAAGGCGCGTTTCTGACCAGCCTGGGCGTGGTGATTGTCCCGATCATTGCCCGTACAGTATTTGGCGAACAGCAGCCTTTGAGCACCTGGCTGGCGATACCGATTGCGGTGGCCGGTCTGGCGCTTTTGTCCCTCGAAAACGGCTTCAGGCCAGACCCGGGGCAGCTCTATTTCGTTCTGGCGGCAACCATCTTTGCCCTGTACTTCACGCTCAATACCCGCGCCGCCAACCAACGCATCGTGGTCGACAAGCAAGGCAAAACGGTGGAGAAAAAGAAAGTACCGGCACTGCCGCTGACGGCCATTGCCCTGCTTACCGTTGGGACCGTGACCCTGGCGGAGTCCGCCATCAGCGAGCGTTGGACTCACATACTGACCAACCCCGAACCCATGCTCTATGTCTGGGTACTGGCCAGCGCCTTGATTGCCACAGCGGGACGTTTCCTGTTGCAGACCTATGCCCAGAGCCTGTCGGTGAACAGCCACGGTGTAGTGATACTGGTACTGGAACCGGTGTGGGTTGCTGTCTTCGCGGTTGCCTGGTTCGGCGAGACCATGACCCTGCTGCAAATAGCCGGCTGCGCGCTGATTTTTGCCGCGCTTCTGGTCAATCGCTGGAACGCCCTGAGCCGCGCCATCAAGGCCCTGATGAAAGCGAAAAATCCCCCGCAAAGAGGTTGACCAGGGCACCCGAAATCCGTATATTTCCACCCCGTTGCAGGACAGGACCATAGCTCAGTTGGTTAGAGCGCTACCTTGACATGGTAGAGGTCCGCGGTTCGAATCCGCGTGGTCCTACCAATCCTGCAGAAGAAGTCGCTTACAGCTTTGCTGGGCGGCTTTTTTTGTGCCTGCAACATTCAGTCTCATTCCTTCCGATGTTCATACGTTGCGTTCAACCGCCCGGCAAGGTAGTCCGAACATCGTATCGGCTCATACTTGGGCGCTTCGTTCGGTTTTACATCCCGGGGGTCCACCACCGCATCCGGCTCCACTTCCAGGAAAAACGCCACGGAGTAACGTTCGCGCTCTGGCGCTTTCACCCTGTGCGGAGTTGAAAGATAGGTGTCGTTAGTCCAGCGCATCAGGCAGTCACCAATATTGCACACAAACGCGCCCGGGACGTGGGGAGCATCCAGCCACTGTCCTGTCCGGCTGCGCACCTGCAATCCGGCGACACCATCAGTGGCGAGAATAGTGATGTTGCCATAATCCGTATGAGTGCCAGCTCCTGCATCTTCCCGGACATGGGCATCCGACCCAGGCGGATAACGGAGCATTCTCAAAGTCGCGATTGGCTGCTCCAAATGGCGTTCAAAAAAGGTTTCCGGCAGACCAAGGTCCAGGCTAAAGCCACGATGGATCAGGCGACCAAGTTCCAGGCATTCATCAAAATAACCCAGCGCCCCGGCCTTCCAGCCCTCAATCGGCGGCCAGAAATTAACACCCCGGAACGGCTTTCCTGCCAGCACATCTGGGTGGTCTGCCGGGAAATCGGTGCCAATGTTGAAGGCCTCTTTCCGGTCTGCGCCGGCTTGCGGATTCAGTCTTTCATCCGCCAGCGCCACATAACCGCGATTGTGCGGAGACAACCTGATCGACATCTGCTGCTTCTGCTCGGCTGGCAACTGGAATACCTGCCTGGCCAGATCAAATACGTTATGACAAACACCCTCCGGGATGCCGTGATCGCTAACATAGAAAAAGCCGATATCACGACAGGCCCGTCCTAATTCCGCCGCCGTTGCCTGGCGCTCAGCCAGATCAGGGCCGCGTAAACCTTTCAGCGAAATCACAGGTAACTCATTCATCAGTCATCCTCAGGCATAACCGGTTGTATTGGGGTCTTCAGCATTACTTCGTCGCAGTTGGCCCCCGGACCAGCGCGATCCACCACCAGATAGTCGGAGTCAGCTTCCAGAGGCAGCAGCGGCGCGTGCCAGGTACCCGGCCGGTAGTTCACACCCTGCCCGCTTCTGGCTAGGAAAACCCTCACCGCCGTTTCATCAAAGTTGCCGGGAGGTGCCACCACCGCCAGGAAGTCGCCACCGCCCATTGGCACAAACGCCTGACTCCCGAGGGGGTGTCGTTCCATCATGTGGATCTCCAGCGGTGAAAGCGGCTGGCCCCGGAAAATGGAGAGGATTGCCCGGGCGCCATCGCCCAGACACTCGATACTCGCCAGGTTGTGGAATCGCTCAGTCCGGCCCTGGTTGATCAACAAAGGTGCCGGGCCGTGAGTGTCAATTACGTCACCGAAGGGCTCGAAAGCTTCGCGGGTGAGCCGCTCAACCGCTATTAGTCGTAACACGCTCACAGAACCGGCTTCCCGAATAACCGAAGCCGACTTACACCACCGTCCGGAATCATGTTGAAGCGGATGTGAGTTATGGCTCCAAGCTCCTTGAGGTCCGTGAACTTCATTATGGCATCCGCCTCAAGGGACTGGCGCTCCATTAAGGTCGGCCAGAACATGCTCTGGGTGACCAACGAAGCGGCCGTGCCCTCATCGGCTTCCACACACGCTGCCTGAATCGAGCATGCAGCCGGAAAGTTGCCTTTGAAGTGCGCCGTGTCTACCTCAATGCTTTCCGGAATACCTTTATGGCCGAGGGCCAGAATGCACCAGTCATTCCCTGGTTCTCGCCGACGCCGTGTTTCCCAGCCATCGCCCATATTGATGCCCCGCCCGGGGCGTAACAGTTTTCTGGGCTCACCATAGTGGGCGTCGCTCCAGGCCACCTGGTCGGCACCGCATTCCAGGGCCAGCAGGTTAATAGATTGGCCGGGGGCTACCTGGCTCCAGTCTACCCAGGGCCTGCCATAAACCCGCAGGCGCGCAAGCCCGCCGTCCGGGTAGATGTGCAAACGCACATGGGTCCAGGGCTGGTCAGAGGTAATGGCACAAAACCGGTGGTCGTTGCCGGCCAGTTCGGTAGCCGGTACCAGCGGAACCCACTCGCTGTTGCCATCAGGCGCGGCGGCAGGGCTGTAACAGGCTTCCAGTGATGCCGCCGGTGGGAAGTTACCGGTAAAGAAACTGGTGTCAAAGTCCACACCGGTCAGCACGCCCGGCATGGCCAGCCGGACAATGCACCAGTCGTGGCCTGTGGTCCGCCGCCGGCGGGTTTCCCAGCCGTCCATCCACTTGCCGTGGTCGTCGTAACGATCGGGGTAGAAAGCGGCCGGTTCAGGTGACAGCATTCGTTCGCGGGGAGCAAAGAACTCGTCGGTGACTTCCAGAACCTCGGCCCCCAGAGAACTGTCGGCCAGGTTAAGCCCCTGCCGGGCGAACTCAGGGCCTTCGGGTAAAGGGGCAATCATTACATCAGTCATGGCAGATACTCGAGGTGGGTTGTGACTCAAAGGGATGGTGCGCTCGCCAGTGCCGGGCAATATCAACCCGGCGGCACACCCATACCCGGTCGTGCTGTTCGAGGTAGTCAAGAAAACGCTGCAAGGCGCGGAATTTTCCGGGCCGGCCGATCAGGCGGCAATGCAGCCCAACCGACAGCATCTTCGGCACCTCTAGCCCTTCGGCATACAACACGTCGAAACTGTCTTTCAGGTACTGGAAGAACTGTTCGCCGGTATTGAAGCCCTGGGGTGAGGCAAACCGCATGTCGTTCGCTTCGAGTGTATAGGGAACCACCAGATGGGGATGTTTATGGCCATCGGAGCTGGAAACTTCCGTCCAGAATGGCAGGTCATCGCCATAGTAATCGCTGTCGTACAGGAAGCCCCCGGTCTCAACCACCAGTCTGCGAGTATTAGGGCTGTCACGGCCGGTGTACCAGCCAAGCGGGCGCTCGCCGGTAAGTGCCTGGTGCTGCTCTATGGCAAGCTGCATGTAGCACCGCTCTTCGGACTCACTCATCCCCTGATAATGAATCCAACGCATGCCATGGCAGGCGATTTCATGGCCGTCTTCAATAAACGCTTTGACCACCTCCGGGTTGCGGGCCATGGCCATGGTCACACCGAATACGGTCAGCGGCAGCCCACGGCGCCGAAATTCCCGCAACACCCGCCAGACCCCGGCGCGGGAGCCGTACTCGTACAGCGACTCCATACTCATGTGCCGGTCACGGTAAGGCGCGGCACCGATGATATCCGATAGAAAGGTTTCCGAGTGTTCGTCGCCGTGCAGCACGCAGTTCTCGCCGCCTTCTTCGTAATTCAGTACAAACTGCACCGCGATACGTGCATTACCGGGCCACTGCGCGTGGGGCGGATGTTCACCGTAACCGCACATGTCCCTTGGGTAGGCTTTACCTTCATTCATCCAGGTCGCTCCAGGCCGCAGCCTCTTAGAATAACGTCAACAAGAAAATCTGCGGCATGCCCGAAGTCCCTTGGCTCGTACTCTGCCTTGTTTTCCACCATCAGGATTTGCACCTGAAAATCGGCATAATGCTGGGTCGACGACCAGATCAGGAAAATCAGCTGTACCGGATCCACCGGCGCCATCCTGCCCTCATCAATCCAGTGCTGGATTACCGACGCCCTGCCCCGCACCCACTCGCGCATGTTGGTGCGCAGGTGGTCGAGCAAGAAGGGCGCGCCCTGAATGATTTCCATGGCAAACAATCGTGACGCTAGCGGGTATTGCTGCGACATGTTCACCTTGGTGCGAATAAAGGTTTCCAGTGCAGTAGCCGGATCGTCGTCCGGTTTTATTTCCGAGAATACTTTGTTCCAGCGCAGCAGAATGTCGTCGAACATGGCGCTGTACATGCGTTTTTTGTTGCTGAAGTAATAAAGCACGTTGGACTTCGGCAAGCCGGCCCGTTCAGCAATATTCTGGATGGTGGTGCCCTTGTAGCCGTGCAGGGCAAACTCCTGCTCGGCCGCCTGCAGAATGGCTTCCCGGTTCCGCTCCCGGATCCGGCCAGGCCGGTAGCTCCGGCCCGCTTCAGATGTGTTCTGCTGCACTGACAGTGATCTGGTCATGGTTCACTCACTTGTTGTCCGGTGATTCAGGAGTCCACCCTTTCCATTCCGATGGACTCCTGAAATGGATCAAAAGTGGAATTTCACCAGTGCGCTGACTGAACTCTGGGTGTCTACCAGCGTCTCGTTCAGGCCAAACTTGTTGTTCCAGTACTGGTACTCAATACCGGCGTAGAGCACGCCCGGGTTGCCCATGAAGTTACCCACGTCCAGCTTGATCTGGGGCGTGAACTGGAACTCGGACTCGTGATCACTGGCCGAGGTGGACCAGTCGATGTAACCATCCACCAGGAATTTCGCCGCACCCACATCAAACGGCAGGCCCCAGGTGACCGTCATCTGCCAGTCATCACTGATCTCGCTGTTATCAACGTAGTAGAAAGATGTAGTGAAGTAACGGAACGCAGGCACGTCCCACGCCAGGCCGAAACCGTACATGTAGTTGTTTGCCTCGGTACCGCCGCCAAATTCGTACTGCCCGGCCAGGGTGATGTCTTTCACCGGCCCGAACGACAAATCCTGGCCTGTCAGCCAGCTGCCGCTGATATTGGGCGCGAATTCACCGTATACGTTGTCGGTACCTTCAAGGTCTCCCTGAGGCTGCTCCCGGTCGATAAAGAAGAAGGTGCCACCCCAGTTGTGGGCGGTCACGTTCTCGAACGTAAAGTAGGTCGCCTCGTATTCCACTCCCCCGTTACCACCGGCGTCGAACTGAACGCCCTGGTAATCGGCACTGTGCAGGATGGAGATACTGGAGCCACCGAAGAACTTCTCGGCATGGGCAGCAGGCGCAAAACAGGCTGCAGCAACGCAGCTTGCGATCAGGGTTTTACGAAGTGCTTTCATGGCATAGCCTCTCTGGTTACTTTTTTGGGTCATCGGTTGTTAGCAGTACATCGTTTTAGTTAATGTCCCGGCCGGTAGGGCTGGCCAAGAGACAGCGGGGTGTTCAACCGGGTGCGTACCGGGTCGAACGACAAAAGAATCAGCATCAGGATGGTGACCACGTAGGGCAGCATCGCCAGCAACTCGGTGGGGCTGCGCCAGCCCAGGCCCTGGAGCACCAGGTGAAGAATGGAGGCCGCCCCGAACAGGTAAGCACCCAACAGCAAGCGCCCGGGGCGCCAGCTGGCAAACACCACCAGCGCCAGCGCTATCCAGCCCCGGCCTGAGGTCATGTTCTCGGTCCACATTGGGGTGTAGGCCAGCGACAGATAGGCACCGGCAAGGCCGGCCATGGCCCCGCCAAAGGCCACCGCAAGGTAACGCACGGTGAGTACCCGCAAGCCATTGGCGTTGGCCGCACCTGGCGACTCCCCAACGGCCCTCAGAACCAGGCCGCCGCGGCTGAAGCGCAGGAACAGAGCAACACCTGCAAACACCAGCCAGGAAAAATACACCAGCAAATCCTGGGTGAAGAGCGCCCGACCCAGCACTGGAAGATCACTCAACAGGGGGATCGCAATTTTTTCAAAACCCTCGATGGACTGGCCGACAAAGCCGGCACCCACGAAGGCGCTCAGGCCCGTGCCGAAGATGGTTAACGCCAGCCCGGCGGCGTACTGGTTGGCGGAGAGGGTCACTGCCATAACGGCGAACAACATCGACATCGCCAGCCCGGTCAGCATGGCGACAACAACCCCGGCGGCCAGGCTGCCGGTAGACAAGGTCGCGATGAACCCGGCCACCGCGCCCATCAGCATCATGCCCTCCTGCCCCAGGTTGAGAACGCCGGAGCGCTCACAGATCAGTTCGCCCAGGGCCACCAGCAGCAGCGGGGTGCCGGCCACCATCGTGGCGGCAAGAATGTTGGTCAACAGGTCCATATCAGAGCTCCTGGCCGGCCGGGGCGTCGGGTTGGGACAGGCCTGCCGGTAAAGGCCGGCGAAAACGAATCCGGTAGTGAATAAAGGCATCGCAGGTGAGCAGGTAGAATAGCAGCATTCCCTGGAACATGGCGGTCACCGCCTTGGGCATGTTCATGGCAATCTGCAACATCTCGCCGCCAATAAAGGTCAGAGCCAGCAAGGCACTGGCGGCAATAATGCCCAGGGCATGCATCCGGCCCAGAAACACCACAATGATCGCGGTGTAGCCATAGCCCGGCGACACCTGGGGCACCAGCTGTCCGATCGGCCCGGTCACTTCCGCGGCGCCAGCCAGCCCCGCAGTTGCGCCACCAACCAGCAGCGCAAACCAGGTCAGCCGTCTGGCACTGAACCCGGCAAACGCCGCCGCCCGATGATCCTCACCCACCACGTTCAACTGGTAGCCGATGAAGCTGCGGGCAAACAGCACCCATACTGCGACAGCCGCCAGCAACCCGAAGGCCAGGCCGATGTGCAGCCGCGTGCCGTTAATCAGCGCTGGCAACAAAGCCGCATCGGCAAACATCACCGACTGGGGAAAGCCAAACCCGTAGGGATCTTTCAGGGGCCCGTGCACCGCATAGAGCAGCAGGTTCAGGGCGATGTAATTGAGCATGATGGTGGTGAGGATTTCGTTGCAGTTCAGGTGAGTCTTGAGAAACGCCGCAATCGCCGCCCATGCCATACCACCGGCAATGCCCGCCAGCAGAACCGCCGGCAAAACCAGGAATCCACCGGCCTCCCCCACCGAAACCGCAACAGCACTGGCCGCCACCGCGCCAATCAGGAAATGGCCCTCGGCACCGATATTCCAGATTCTGGCCCGGAAGCAGACCGTCAGCCCGGCGGCACACAGCAACAAAGGCGCGGTTTTCAGGCCCAGCTCGGCAAGTCCGGTGAGGTCACTGATCGGCGTGATAAAGAAGAAGGTCAGGGCCTGGATCGGGTCTTTACCCATGCCGAGGAATAACAGGAAGCCGGTTGCGACCGTCAGGGCCAGGGCCAGCAGAGGCGATAACCAGCGCAGGGTGGTAGAGGCTTCAGGGCGGCGCTCAAGCTGCAGCATCAGCAAGCTCCTCCACCTCGAAGTTTCCTGCCATCCACTGCCCCAACTGATTGATGCTCAACTCAGAGGCCGGGGCCAGTGGTGACAGACGGCCATTACAGATCGCGCCCATCCGGTGGCAGAGCTGGTAGAGCTCATCCAGGTCTTCTGAAATCAGCAGGATGGCGGCGCCCTCATCGCGCAGTTTTACCAGCGCCTGATGAATAGCCACCGCCGAGCCCACATCCACACCCCAGGTTGGGTGGGAGGCCACCAGAAGCCTTGGTGACTGACAGGCTTCGCGGCCGAGAATGTATTTCTGCAGGTTGCCGCCGGATAAGCTCGAGGCGCTGCTTTGCTCGCCAGAGCAGCGCACGCCAAAGCGTGAAATGACGTCTCTGGCAAACTCCCGAACCTTTTGCCGCCGAATCACACCACGCCGCACCAGGCTCTGCCCTGCAGCGGTCAGCAACGCATTGTCGGCCAGCGACATCACCGGCACGGCGCCCCGGCCCAGCCGCTCCTCGGGCACCACAGCCAGCCCCCGGGCTCGCCGTGCCCCGGGAGGCAGGCGGTCAATCGCCTCGCCGGTGAAACGAATGGCCTCGCCCTTGAGGGTGATCTCTCCGGACAAAACCTTGAGCAGTTCCTCCTGTCCGTTTCCGGCCACCCCGGCAATGCCGACGATCTCGCCTGCGCGCAAGGAAAAACCGATGTTCTTCAGGCTGGTGCCGAAAGGGTCATCCGTTTGCCAGCTCAGCTCCTGCACCTGCAGCAGGGTGTCACCCGGTTGGGCAGCGCTGACCTGGGTTGAAATCGGGGTATCGTCGCCCACCATCAGGCGGGCGATGTCTGAGGCAGATAAGTCTTTCGGCTGGCAATGTCCGCTCACCCGGCCCTGGCGCAACACCGTGGCCTGATCGCACAGGCTTCTGACTTCCTCCAGCTTGTGGCTTATAAACAGAATGCTGCAGCCGTCCCTGGCCAGTTTGCGCAACGTTTTGAACAGTGTGGCCACTTCCTGGGGTGTCAGTACCGAAGTAGGTTCGTCCAGGATCAGCAGGGTACTTTCCTGAACCAGGCAGCGGACAATCTCCACCCGTTGCCGCTCCCCCATAGACAAGGTGCTGACAAAGCGCCGGGGGTCCAGTGCCATCCCATAGTGTTCGGACACCTCCCGGATACGCTGCTCCAGTGCGCCCCGGTCGCGAACCTCATCTGCCGGCAGGCCCAGCGCAATGTTTTCCGCCACGGTCAGGGTTTCAAACAAAGAGAAGTGCTGAAAGACCATGCCTATGCCCAACTGCCGGGCCCGGGCAGGGTTCTCCACTGTCACCGGGTGGCCATTCCAGACAATACGACCGGCATCCGGCTGAACCACGCCATAGATGATTTTCATCAGCGTGCTTTTGCCCGCGCCATTCTCCCCCAGCAGGGCGTGGATCTCGCCGGCGCCCACAGTAAGGTCTACGCCGTCGTTAGCCCGGCATCCCGGGTAATCTTTCACGATCCCCTGCAGCTTTAACCTCTGAGCAGAAACTGCCATTCCCGGTCTCCTCGTAGTCTGGGTCAGGTCCGGCCATAAAGAATCTGACCAACCAATCAACATTTGGTAGCTGAGCAATAACCTTGCCAAAAATGAATTGGTGCTTGATTTGAACAGAGCTAACCAGTTGGTCAGCTTTTTGCAGAAGCTCTGGAAAAGAAACTGATCCTGGCGCCTGCCTTATAGGTGCAAGGCCCCGGAATCCCCTTTCCAGACAGCAGAAGCGGAGACCAAGGTGATCGAATTTGTTCTCAACGGCCGTGCCGAAAAAATTGACCAGGCCGACCCAAACCAGAGCATTCTGGAGTGGCTACGCACCAAAAAGCGGCTTACCGGTACCAAAGAAGGCTGCGGCTCCGGAGATTGCGGCGCCTGCACCGTGATTACCGGGGCGCCAGACAAGAACGGTCAAATTCGCTATGAAGCCATTAACAGTTGCATCACCCTGATTGGCAGCCTGCAGGGCAAGCACCTGCTGACCATTGAAGCCTTTCGGGAACAGCCGGCACACCCGGTTCAGCAGAGCCTGATGGACTGCCACGGGGCACAGTGCGGTTTTTGCACCCCGGGCATTGTCATGTCATTGATTGCCCTGCACAGCGAATCTGCACCGGGCGACGCCGACGACCACAAACTGATGGAGGCCCTGGCCGGAAGCCTGTGTCGCTGTACCGGCTACCGGCCGATCATGGAAGCCGGCCGGCAGGCGCTGGTGCAAAGCTGGCAACCTGGCTCCGATAACCACCCTGCCCGGTATCTGGCCAGGGCCGATAAAGCGGATGGGCTCGCAACGGTTGACGACACCTCGATGACCAGTCTGGAAGCCCGGAACGGCAATCAATACTACGCCCCGGCAACCCTGCCTCAGCTCAAACGCCTGTTGCGCGCTCACCCGGATGCCCGGCTGATTGCCGGAGGTACGGACCTTGTGCTGGAGATCACCCAACAGCTGAAAACCCTGCCCAAGCTGATTAGCCTGGAGCGGGTGCGGGAACTGAATGGCTGCCAGCTGGAAGAAAACCACCTGGTGATCGGGGCCGCCACCCCCTACCGGCAGTTCCACAGCCAGCTGTCCGGGCTCTGGCCGGCCTTCGACCACCTGCTGGAACGGCTAGGCTCATTGCAGGTGCGCAACCGGGGTACCCTCGGCGGCAACATCGCCAACGCCTCCCCCATTGGCGATATGCCGCCGGCATTGATAGCGCTCGATGCCACCCTGATACTGGAAGGCCCGGAGGGGGCCAGGGAACTCCCGGCAGAACAGTTCTTCAAGGGCTACCGGCAAACCGACCTGCAGCCCGGCGAGTTTGTCCATTCCATCCACATCCCCGTTCCCGAGCCCAACCAGCGCCTGTTCATCTATAAGGTTTCAAAACGGCTCGATGACGATATCTCCGCGGTGCTCGGAGCTTTCCGGCTGACCCTTCGGAACGGTGTGGTTCAGGATTGCCGACTCGCCTACGGCGGTATGGCCGCAACCCCTGCCCGCGCACGCCTTACAGAAGCCGCGCTGCTGGGCAAACCCTGGAATCAACGTTCTGTTGAGCAGGCTATAAAAGCGCTGAGCGACGACTTCTCCCCGTTGACCGACGTGCGGGCTTCTTCCGCTTACCGGTTACAGGTCGCGGGCAATCTGCTTTACAGGGCACTACTCGAAAACTCCGACCTGCATCACCGGGATACCCCGCTCATGGTGACCGACTATGCGTAAACTTCCGCTCAATACCCCCACCCCGGCCCACAGCGCTCTGGGCGTAGTGGGCACCGGCGTCGAACACGACAGTGCCTGGCTGCATACCAGTGGCCAGGCCCGGTATATCGATGACCTGCCTGCCCCCGAAGGCCTGCTGCACGCGGCCGTGGGCCATAGCGAACAGGCCCATGCCCGGATTCTGGAGATGGACCTGTCCCGGGTTCTTGCCAGCCCCGGCGTTGTCGCGGTCATTACCGCTGCCGATGTACCCGGCCACCTGGATATCGGCCCGGTGTTCCCCGGTGATCCGGTGCTGGCCCAGGACACGGTTGAACACATCGGCCAGCCGCTGTTCGCCGTTGCCGCGACCAGTCACGAGGCGGCCCGCAAAGCGGCCCGCAAAGCCATCGTGAACTATCAGCCACTGGAAGCCGTCATCACCGTTCAGGATGCCCTGGAACACCAGCTGTTTGTGCGGCCGGGCCGGCGCCAGCAACGGGGTGACCCGGACCAGGCCATCGCCGGCGCCCGCCACCAGCTTAAAGGCCAGCAACACATCGGCGGTCAGGAGCACTTTTATCTGGAGGGCCAGGCCTGCCTGGTGGAGCCCACCGAAGATGGCGGCATGTTCGTCCATACCTCCAGCCAGCACCCCAGTGAGGTGCAGAAGCTGGTGGCCGAAGTGCTGGGCTTGCCCATCCATTGCGTGCAGGCTGAAGTACGCCGCATGGGGGGCGGCTTTGGTGGCAAGGAAACCCAGGCAGCACCGCTGGCCTGCGTGGCGGCACTGCTGGCCCGGGTGACCGGCTGCCCGGTCAAATACCGCTTGTCGCGCTCAGACGACATGGTGCAAACCGGCAAACGCCATGATTTCTTCAACACCTACCACATCGGTTTTGACGACTCGGGGCTGATCAAAGGCGCGGACCTTATGGTGGCCGGGCGCTGCGGTTATTCTCCGGACCTTTCAGATGCCATTGTCGACCGGGCCATGTTCCATGCCTGCAACGCCTACTACCTGGACCAGGCCCGGGTGGTTGGCCACCGGTGCAAGACCCACACGGTATCAAACACCGCGTTCCGGGGCTTTGGTGGGCCCCAGGGCATGATGATCATCGAACAGGCCATGGACGACATTGCCCGCCATCTGGGCAAAGACCCCCTGGATATCCGCAAACTCAACCTATTCGGCCCCGGCCGCGATGTCAGCCACTATGGCCAGACCATCGAACAACAGGTGCTGCCGGAACTGATCGCACAACTGGAACGCAGCTCCGCTTACCGCCAGCGGCGCCAGGAAATCATTGCCCTGAATGCCCGCAACCCGGTGCTGAAACGCGGGCTGGCGCTGACCCCGGTGCAGTTCGGCATCTCCTTTACCGCAAAACACCTGAACCAGGCCGGTGCACTGGTGCACATCTACACCGATGGCAGCATTCAGGTAAATCACGGTGGTACCGAGATGGGCCAGGGCCTGTACATCAAGGTAGCGCAGGTGGTCGCAACCGCCTTTCAGGTGGACGTGGCGCGGGTCAAGGTTTCCGCTACCCGCACCGATAAGGTACCGAACACCTCCCCCACGGCGGCCTCTTCCGGTTCCGACCTCAATGGCATGGCTGCGCTTGATGCCTGCGAAAAGATACTGGGTGGCCTGACCGCCTTTGCTTCATCCCACTGGAATGTGCCGGAAGAACACGTGCGGTTCCATGCTAACCAGGTTCATATCGGAGACCACTGCCTGAGTTGGGAAGACTTTATCCAGACCGCCTACATGCACCGGATATCCCTGTCCTCCAGCGGCTTCTATGCCACACCGAAGATCCACTATGACCACGACGCCGGTCAGGGCCGGCCGTTTCTGTACTACACCAACAGTGCCGCCTGCTCCGAGGTCGTAGTCGACACCCTGACTGGTGAATACCGGGTGCTGCGTACCGACATTCTGCACGATGCCGGGCGCTCCCTGAACCCGGCCATCGACATGGGTCAGATTGAAGGCGGCTTCATTCAGGGCATGGGCTGGCTCACCACGGAAGAGCTGGTGTACAGCGCCGAAGGCCGGTTACTGACCACCGGCCCAGCCACCTACAAAATTCCCGCCGTTTCCGATTGCCCGCCAGACCTGCGGGTAGCGCTGATGAAAGACAGCCCCAACCACGAAGCCACGGTATTCCACTCCAAAGCCGTGGGCGAACCCCCGTTCATGCTTGGCATTTCAGTGTGGAGCGCGCTTCGCGACGCGGTATCCAGCCTCAGCGACTACCGCTTAAGCCCGCCACTGGACACGCCGGCGACACCGGAACGTGTACTGAATGCCGTTACCGAAACCCAGCGCTGGGTAAACCAACAGGAGAACGGACAATGATGGCAACGCCCCTTAACTGGCACCAGGCGGTCGCCCTCTGTGAGCAGCGTGGTGAGCCCTATGCCCTGGTGACCGTGCTGGGTGTGACCGGCTCGGTACCGCGGGAGCCCGCCACCAAAATGGTGATCACCGGAGAACACTGTTACGACACCATTGGCGGCGGCCATCTGGAGCACCGCATCTGCCAGCAGGCCCGGGAGCGTCTGGCCAAGGGGTTTTACCAGAGCGAACTGGCGCATTTTCCCCTGGGCGCAAGCCTTGGCCAGTGCTGCGGCGGCAGTGTGTCGGTGCTTCTGGAAACCCATCCGGGCAGCCAGCAACAACTGGTGGTCTTTGGCGCCGGCCACGTGGCCAGGGCCCTGGTGACCATCCTGGCGGAACTGCCCTGGCGCGTTACCTGGGTTGACCCGCGACCAGAACAGTTTCCAGCCGGACCACCGGCCAATGTCCGGATTCACCACAC
>VMHT01030856.1_pt1 | contig 18084 bp, 17 predicted proteins | sample 4693611 | NCBI WGS metagenome assembly VMHT01 (sample SAMN12280063, study PRJNA550983) | marine metagenome | isolation source: seawater sampled from same location over 5 years 0.02-0.2 micron viral filtrate | place: USA: collected off the coast of southern California halfway between the port... ...
CCTTCAATTACACGGTTTGTTGTAGACGTTGCGGCAAGATCAACTTCTGCCCACTCAAAATAAGTATTGTCTACGTTTCTAGTCCCAATAGTAGACATAAAAATAGTCTCAGTTGGGGTTATCGAAGTCAACGCATCCTGAATATCCTCACGGATAGTAGAAACTGAATACGTTTCATTAGTATTTGCATTTACAGCCATGTCTTATTCCTTTCATTTTTAAGACAAGAGAAAATTGACCACGTCTTTTTGTGATCCCGTTTTACGCATACTAGCTCGTGCTTTCTCAGCTTTTCTTTTAGAAGTATCATCGACTTTTTTAGCACCAGGTTTCACCATTGGTCGCGCATCTTTTGTTTTTGCGGTGACGTTAAGTTTTTTCTGGCGTAATTTTTGATAAGCCACGGCATCCTTCATAAGTTCAAATTCCCAAGTATGTACAAGGTTTTTTAAAATTTCAGGAGGTACCCCATAATGATTTATAGCCGTATCAGCAATATCTGTTAAAAGCTCTTTGCTTTTTTCAGGATTTTTAAGTTCAGGCATTTTTTCTTGCAAAAGTTTTGCCTGTCCATTAGCATAAGCAACCCGATCAGCATTTTGCTTTTCGAATGCTAAACGTCTAGAATTATCTAGCTCAATCTTTTTTGCTTCGTATTCGGCTAAGTTTGTATTATATTCACCTAATTCAATTGCATACCGCATTGGGTCACTGCTTGCCAGTTCCAGGGATGGTTTGAGAGGTGGTTGAGGTACATTGCCTTTTTCAACTTCTGACAGAATTGCGTCGAGTTTGGCACTGCGTTCTGCTTGAGATGAAAGTTGAGCATCAAGTTCTTTCTTTAAACTTGCATTTTCTTCCATCTTTGATTGGATATAATCTTGTCCCGCGAAACCTTGCTTTAGCTCTTTAAGGGTTACCGTCTTTAATTCTCCATTTGATTTTATATCAATTGTAAAATCGTCTGACAGCTCCATAGGAACGGCTGTTTCCGGTGCCTGTTCATCCTCAAGTTCGAGGTCATCCTCGCTTAATTCAAGCTCAGTTTCCTCTGTTGCATCCTCACTCTCAGCAATAGGTTCTGCCACTTCGGTCTGTTCAGTTGCCTCGGTGGTTTCCTCTATTACCTCGTTTGGATTATTTTCAGTAGTAGGAGCTTCCATGATTAAAGAAGCAGCTTCCTGTATACTGCCTTGTTGGGGTTCAGTCGTCATAGCGGTGCCTTACCTTTTTCTATGAATACCTCAGCATTAATATCAGCTTGTAAAAGGTATTCTATTTCATTTAATGCCCTTAAAATGGCGTGAGCATCCTCACGTTTTTCCACCTCATGAGCAGCGGTTTTTGCGAAAACATCTTTTTGCTGTTCCCGCAAATCTTGTAAAACGGCTTGGAAATCTTGATTTTCCCTTAATTTATGCGCCCTGCGCGCTCGGGCTTTGTAATCCAAGTTCATCGTCTATTCTTTCTTTAAACCCTCGTGGGGCTTCTTGTTCTCTTTTTATAGCCTCAGTATCAAGGCTTTGTCCATATTTTCCCATAGCTTCGACTACTTTGACCGCTATTTCTTGCACCATTTTGTCACGTGCAAGATCATCGTTGCCTGTCATTTGGATAAGTTTGAGCCTGTTATTATCATCGTGTTTTTTAGCATCTAACTGAAGTTTTGCCATATCAACTGAAGCTCTTGTTTGGTTTTTCATTGCTTCAACTTGCATAAATGCAGCATTAGGATCGCCCATTTGTTGCATTTGCTGATTTTGCATTGTTTCAGCATCAGCTTGCTCCTGACGTTTTTGAGCAATTAATTCTTGTTCGGTTTCTTCCGTTACTGGTGTATAATATCTATCGCTGTTTTTAATCCCCGAAGCCGCCAGGATATCAGCAAGAGTATGCCGGACGTTAGTCATTGTAACCAAACCATTTTCTGGTCCATACTGCTGCCAAACGTTCATTTGAGTTTCTAAGGTGGCTTGTAAAGTTGCCAGTTTTTCCTGCGCCCTACCAGTTCCTAGCCCTACGTTTACAATTAAATCCAAAGACGAGTCCCAAGTTGTTGGGTCGACCTCGACATATTCGCCATTTAATCGCATGATTTCGTTTTTATCTGCGTTTCTTATGATTGTATCAGCTATAAGCTTAAACAGTCTTTTCATCCCGCTTTCAGCTAAATTTCTGCCCATTACCTCCACCTGGGAAGCCGCTCCATCTATAGTTGCCGCTACGGCAGTAGCTGACGCACTTTGCAGCATATCAGCGTCTAGCCCCTGAGAAGCTCTAGTCACACCCGTTTTGCTTTCAACAAGCATATCAAAGTACTGCAATGCGGGTAAGGTCGATCCGGCAGTAAACGGCACAACCATTTCGCGGATTGAACCAGGCTGTTTGACCCTGACTATTCGCCCTATTTCATTGTTAAGCAAGTCCTCTATTGAAACGTGTTGCTCGTTAACTTCTAATCCTGGATTGTTTGTTAAGGCTACGTTATCTAAAACGCCTCGCAACATTGCAGTTGCAGCATCTTGATCGTCTATTACTAAATCAACAACTGAGCGACCAAAAAAGGCATGAGGTTCTGGGTCTACCTCAAATATTGCAAAAGGTACATGAGTACATAATTCATAGTCGAGCATTTTATATCCACTGCCCGCTAAGAAAAATTTATAAAGTTGTGGAGTGCCCGCGCCTTCGGCATCAACTTTCATATAAGCTTCAGTTACTATAACTTTTTTAGACGTTGGGTCTGCGCTTTCGTCATCGTCTTCGTCTACTGAATAATCCCGCCTAGCAAATTCTGCCGCACTCTCCATAGTAGACATAGTACCAGTGAGTCCAAATAGGTCGTCCTCCGTATATCCAAGCGCAAGCAAATCGCCTACTGTCATGTCCGTCCTATGACCCGCAACGAAAAAATCCTCTATGCTTCGCGCATTTCGGTCTATAAAAAATTCTTCCGGTGGCACGGAAGCAACAGTCAAGCCTTTACTTGGATTTGTTTTTGCAATTTTAAAATCATAAATAGGAGTTTTTATTTCTGCACCGTCAGGCGTAATTTCCACTTCCTCTGTTATAGTTTGCTCAAGCACTTTTACGTCATCTTGGTCAGCTATAAATAGAAATTCTTCCTCTGATTTATTCAGATAAGTAAAAATTTCGCTTTCTTCGGTATTGTCGTACATTACTTTTGCAATGCCAACTTGTTTTACCATTGCATCTTGGAAAACATCTGAAAGAATTTTAAACCCATTATTTTGCGAAAATTTATAATTTGCAAATTTTGACATTTGCTCAGCCATTTCAACATCATCCGCATTTCTAGGCATAAATTCCACGACGTTTTCAGATGAAAGAAATATTCTTTGCAATGCTGGTTTCATAGCACGCACAACGTCCCGACATTTTGTTGCAACAACTTTTGATCTGCCAGGTTCGTATCCAATATCTACTTCGCCATCAAAGTATCGTTGAGCTTTAATTCTTCGTTGCGAAATTTCACCTTCGATAAAATCAACAGCATCTTGCACTGCTTTTTGCACTATGCCCTCTATCGTATCTTTATCCATAGGTTCAATTGCCATTTTTTATTCTCCTACTGTTGAGCCGCACCAAACATGCCAGAAGTAAGCTCTGCAGGCATATTTAAAACAGTTTCCGGTTCTATTCCTGTTGTCCCACCCCTAGACAAACCGGCAACTATAGCACTGCCAATTTCCCCTAATTTATCCTCTAAAAGCTCATATCTTGCTTCACTGCTTAAAATTCTTTTAACCATTTCGGCATCCCTGGACAGCATGATTTTTACTACGTCATTATTTTCTTTTGGAGTTAATCCAGGTTGCGTTTTTTGAATAATTTTATTGACAAGGCGAATAGCACTAACGCCCAAACCTCCGCTTGTTGCAGCATCAATAATATCCATTCCTAAACCATCTTGTTTAACAAGGGTTTCGGTTATCGCTGTTGGGCTTCCACCTAAAATAGCATTATAGGCTTCTGTGCTTTCTTTAGCATTAGACAGCTTCCTTACTAATTCATCTATATTTTGGTCTGGGAAAATATCTCGCATTGCTATGCCCATATTCGAGGTTTCGTCTAGCATTTTTTTGATTGTTCCCGATCTGCTATTACTTTGGAGCTGTTGTTTAATTTTAGACAAAATACCAAGCCTGAAAGCTTGAGTTGCTTTTTCACCCTTATCTAAAGCATTTGCAAAATGAATTTTTAATTCGTCTACGTTTGGATCGTTTTTCCAATTCTTTTGGGCCTTGTCAAAAGCTTCATCAATAGTAGACATTTCACGCCAAGTTGCGCGAGCTTTCTTTGTATCCTCGCTGATATTATCAATAAGACCTCGTAATTTATCCTCTAAGGCATATAAGTTTTTGCTTATTTTTCCTTTGCCCCCATCTTTATAATTCATAGCCATTTCGTATAAATTGCTTCGAAGTTCTTCAGCATTTTCTATAGTTAATTCAGCAACACCATCTTTATTTGGTTTTACGATTATTCTGCCGTCTCTTAATTCAAAAGGGAAAGTTGCGCCTCTTGTTCTGAAATCCATTTTAAGATCGTTAAATAATTCAGGAACACGCCCAAAAATTCTTGTCATTTCCAAGAGTATCGGTTGAGGTACTCTTTGCTTGCCCATCGGACTATTGTATAAAGCTTGAGATTTTTCCTTTAACGTGCCGATTTCTTCCATTCTTTTGGTAATAAGGTTTTCATCTGCACCCGCGCCAAGAGTTTTCGCTATATATTCTTTTACTTCTGCTTGATTTATTGCGGGTCTTTCGGTTAACCCCGCTCGCAAAGTTTCAGCAGCTTCGCCACCCAAGGCACGATATTTTCGCATAATATCGCGGACAGTTATATTTTCACCTAGCAATTGTCCTTGTTGGATAAGAACCATTGCATCGTCAGGCGAAATTCCTCGTTCTTGAGCTACCCTTTGCACTTCTCGCTGAGCAGCCGCAGCAGCTTTTGCTCCAAACGTTTGTCTTGCAAAATCAATAAACGCATTAAAACCTTTTTTAATAACTTTGCCCGCACCACCTAAAATGCCCCCTATAGCAGCCCCTGAAATGCCACCCGAGGTTGCGTCAGTCATTGTTTCAGCAAAATCACCCTCTGCTTGCCCTGCACCAGTTAACGCGCCTTGTGCACCTCCTACAGCTGTGCTTCCAACAACAGTATTTGCACCCCTAGTACCAATTACTTTAGCAACCGCACTATTTATTTTTGGGAATTGAGATAGAATTTTGCCCCCTAAAATCCCAAAAGAGGCACCACCGGAAGCAAAAGCTGAAATAACCGCAGGAGCAACAGCCCCCGCTATTTCAAAACTCGCGCTTTCTACCGGATGAGCTTCTTGATATTTTTCTAAATTTCCTCTTATTTCCTCTAGCACTTTGTAATATTCGTCGCTGTCTTCCCCGATAGTTGACAGGTAAGCTTCTAATTCATCTGCGAAACCAAAGGTAATTCCTTGAGCAAAAGCCCTGCCTTTTTCTTTTTTTGGTTTCTCGACAACAGGTAAGTTACTTAATTCTGCGTCCCAGTCTATTCCCGACATTGAATATTCCTTTAATTAGTAGGTTGAGGGCTTATTAAAAAAGTATCTTTTTTATCTTGAGGCCAACCGTTCCACATTCTAATCCAAGTTTGATTTAATTCTTGTTGGTCAGCTTCAGAAAGAGGGTCGCCTTCCCCTAATCCTTTTTTCTGTCTAAATTTCTTTTCTAACGGTAATGGCATAGGTGGCAAATCAGCAGGGTCTTCTAGTATAACTGGCTCATCGCTTGTATCGTCGTTTTCATCTCCATCAAGTGGTATTGATTGAATAATCATTTCAACATCTGGCATTGGCACTTTATAGAGAAATTCTTTCGGCACTCCTGTGGCATTAGCGAGTCGCTCAGCATCAGCCACCGCATCTTGAGCAATCTTTTTATATCGTCCATAACTTATATTTGCAGAGTTCATAATTTCATTTCTTACTTTAGCAGGCAATGTGCCTTTACCGCTAAAAAAGTTTTTCGCTTGCGCCGCGAAAGCATAAAATGGGCTTCCCGCTTTTGAAACAGCACGCACTTCGCCTTCTCTTGCAACTGATCCAGGATCAAGTATTTTAGCAAAAGCAACAGCTAAACCGTAATCGTTAACCCCTGACGGATTGTCGTATAAGTCTTTAATTCTTAAAAATCCGTCTCGAATTTCTCCAAATTCTTTTGTCCTTTTAACTAAATCAGAATTTATTGATTTAAGAGTTGTAAATTGTTGTTCGCTTAATTTTCCTTTAACGTCATCACCGTAAATAATTTCTCCGGTATCAACATCAATTAAGTTGCCATTAACTTCTTTAACATTTCGTTTTTTATTAGCTTGAGCATTCCACTGGGTATAGGCTTGTTCAGCACTTAATGCACCGCTTCTAATCATATCAGCAAAAGGCTTACCGCCAGGTTGTTTTTCTAAATATTCGGCAGTTGCGTTATTTCCTATTTCTGATTTTGCTTGATCAGCTATTCTTGCACCGAATTGGGTTCGTGACATTGAGCCAAGCATTTGCCTTACTCTTGGGTCAGCAAGAGTATTCATAAACCCTCGTCCCATCATACCTTGTGGAGCACCAGGCGCAGCCGGAGCAGCGGGTTTTGCTTGCATTGGGCTATGGATCATTTTTTGCGGATAATTAACGTTTGGGTTATTAAAAGTTTGATCTACCATATTAAATTTTCCTATTGGGCTATTGTCTTGTTCACCTTCCGGAACGCCAAAAACATGATCGCCTATTTTGTTCCAATTTCCTCCACCCTGAGAACCCCATTTAGGGTTTGCTAAGTCAGGGTTATAATAATGCGTTGCCCCACCTGTAGGGTCTTCAAATCCCACGCCATCTATCATTGCGGCAGCAGCATAAGCATTATCTGACGGCTCTATTGTTTTCATATTTTGGCCTTGCGCACCATTTGCAAAGCCTGTTTCACTGTTCCAAGCAGAAAATTGTCCAGGCTTTAGAATTGTTGCCCTCATATTTTCCCTAGACCCTGCTCTGTTCTTAATAACAGCAGCAACCGCAAGCATTCCCTGAAAGCCTTGATTTCCGGCCTCAGCTTCTAAAGTTCGAGCGAGAAGCTCTTTGTCGCTGAGTTGATCAAACCACATTTTTTAAAAAATATTTCTCAAAAAGGCCAACGGTCCACCACCAGACATAAATGTGCCAACACCCCCAAGAACATCAAATAAGCCAGGAGTTTCGCCAGTAGCTATATTGCTTCTAGGCAGTTGACCGAATAGGCTAATAGCATTTGCTAAACTATTTTGCGGATATCCCAAACGCTCTAAAACTTGCGCTCTTGCAGCATTTAATAATTGTTGGTCTTGGGACTGAGTTAAATCAGCCATTCTTTGTTGCTGACTGAGCCCTTGGGTTCCTTGCCCAAACATTTGACTGCCTAAATTTTGCAAATTTTGAGCGCCTTGGCTTCTATAATTCATATCATTTTGAGCTAAATTTTGAGCCTGATTAAATCCCTGCGACCTTTGAAGTGCTGCCATATTCAAAGCATTCCGGTCATATTCAGAATTTGTCATAGCATCAACTATGCCTGACCGTGAGCCACCATAAGCGTTTGCCCTTTCTGCGGTTGCAGCATTATTATTGATTGCCATTAGCCTAGAACGTTCATTATCATCTTGCGCTCTGTTTATAACGTCATCAATATATGGGTTCATAAAGCCTTGATAAGCCGTTGGGCTTAAGCCTTGTGTTGCCATATTATTAAAAACATTTCCGGCTGTTTCTTGTGCATTTTGCACCTTTTGGAAAACATTATCGCCAATCATTTAAAATCCTCCTACAAAGCCACGGCTATTTCCTGATTTTCTAAATGAAGTCCCTGCAGGTCTATTTGCTGAAAGGTTTTTATCTGCACGATCTATTGCCTTGGCAACCATTTGATCGTGAAAACTAGGTTCGTTACTATTATTATTATTGTTTGAGGTAACAGTATTTACTGCGTTACTTAGTAAATTTCCTATTTGAGCAACTGGTGAAAATTTTGAAACGTCTTCTAAAACTGTTGAAGCAATATTTTTTACATCACTGCCCATTTGCCCAAAGTGTTCCCCAATCGTCATATCAAAAGGGTTTTTGTCTACTATTCTAGTATATCCTGCCGCCCTAGCTAAAGCAGGGTCAACTTGTCCACCCTCATATCCAAGCGCAACTACGCCACCTTTATCGTCTACTCCATAACCAAAATCAGGGTTAGGAGTTACCCCTTCCGCATAATTTCTTTTTTGTCTTTCCATATGTTCCGCAAGGCCAAATCTGCCGTTGGGGTCTAAAAAGTCAACAACGCTATCGCCACCGTGGTATGGGTCGCTACCACCGCCACCACTGCCGCCACCAACAGGCGCATTTGCTACCGGAGTATTAATTTCTGGAGCAATTTCAGCTAGTTGTCTATCCATCATTGCATCAATCATTTGATCCGATAGGCTTTGCGTGCTTAATGCTTGCACCCCTGCTACGTCTTCTAAAGGGAGGTTATTAGACGGGTTGACCTGTTCCAATCCCAGGGATGCAAGCAAGTTGTTCGCACCTGAAAATCTTGTGGAGGGGATTGGTGCGAAATAAGAAGGGACGTCGATAGGTCCCCTATCCATTTGATTAATTATTCTGCTCAAGAGCATATCTCTTGCAGCTTGCACATTAGGTTCCATAATTGTTTGTTTTGGTCTGCCTAATAAACTGTCAAAAATCGACATTTTCTACCTCATTTATTTTTCTATATAGCACATAAAATTATAATATGCACCCCTAATAGGTCGACAAAGCAACCCGCTTCCAAATTGCGCTACTGCCGTTATAAGCACCAGTACAAATATAAATATAGTTACCGTCCCAAGCAATCATTCCCACACCGTCACCGGATGAGCCAACACTGCTCGGTGGCGTTGCTTGTTTCATAGCTATTTGACGGAAATTATTTTGCGCTGAAACAACCGGATAATTTTTTTCCTCGTCCCAAAGAAATATCCCATTTTCGCTTGGATTATCCCCTGACGTTTTAAAAAACAATTTACCTAGGTTTCTAGCTAAAAAAATATTTATAGACCTGCCCCATTGCCTAAGGTCTTGACCTAAAACTGGCGGTGTAACTGGCATTATCTTGTTCCCCCTGATTTAATTTCCAGGCGCATGACCCCAACTCGCCAATCAACGTTGCTTACACCATCAACTCGCATTTTTATTTGTCGGCCAGTAAAGCGAACTGCAGTTGGATTTGAGGGGTTAAATGGTCCATAACTCCTTTCGGTATCATTAGGTAAAAATTTACTTTTGAAGCTTAAATTTACATCCCCTTGCGTTTTTTCATCTGGTATAACGCTTGTGACTTTTAGTATTTCATCGCCGTTTCCAATAACGATAGCCCCAGTTTCACAAAATATAGGCTCGTTTTCGTAATTATAACCTACTTCGTGATTGTAAATACTTGCCGTTGTGGTGTGCTCTGCCATCATAGGATATTTAAAAACGCCTCGGCTCACTCCTGACGTTCTTGATAAATTGCCAATAATCCAGTGATTATCCACAAAATCGTAAGCAACATATCTATCGCATTCTTGCGAGTTAGCTGAACAATAAAACCACCATACCTCGCTATTTGCACCATTTACCATTCCCCAAATCTTTGACTGTTGAGCAGAGTTAAAATCAGAAAAAATATAGTCGTGAACATCGCATTGCAAAGTTTGAACGGAGTTGCCATCAAAAAAGTGAAAGCTCTCCAACCCAAACCAAAAAGCACCGATATCGGTTGTTACAAGCCCCAATCTCGCAATAGCACCGCATTCCGTTCCAACTCTTTGAAACCCATAAACATATGGCGGTCCTTGGTATTGCGCTAAATGGGCGTCTGTATCGGTAACTATTAGCGTGCCGCCTCTAGTCCTTATTCCGCACATGATTTGACCCGCTGTTGCTAACTCCTGATCGCCCGCCTCATTTGTTACTGCTGGCGCCCAAACAGTGTTGTTTTCCTTGTCGCACCAAGCAACCTTCCGACTGTTGCCTCCCGCTCCCAAAGCGAAAATAAATCTTTCTTCCGTAACAACTATTGATTTGTTATTTAACGGTGCGTTTGTCAAAGGCTCTACGACTGTTTTCTTTTTCAAGCTTATAGTATCAATATGGAAATCCGGAGTATTGTACGCTTGAGGAATTATTTCTATTTTAACAGTTGTATCGTCGGCACCAAATCTAAATATATTAGCACCAACAGCCAAGGTTTCGTGAACTGAAACGGTGGAGGTTGTCGTGCCAGTAACTTTAATTTTAACATCTGGAACTGTTGATGCGTCACTATCAGTATTCGGGTCTATTAGAGTCACCGTTACGTCATAGCTGTCCTGGATATCCGGCAAAGTAACTAAGCTTGTTGCATCCTGATCTAAATTCCCAAAATTTACCCTTTGGAGCTGATGGCTTGAGCCTATATTTTGGTTAAATTCATGCTGTGATCCTATCACTAAATCAAAAGAATGGCTTGTCCCAAGTGACCCCCCAGGATTAGTTAAGTTTATAGCTGAGCCGCCTGAGGTGGCAGATAATTGAATAGTATCGGTTGTTGCTCCTATAACGAAATAATTTGTCCCCGTTGTTAGGCCACCTATATTCGTGCCACCTCCGTTTGAATAGGTGACTTCGTTACCATTTGAAAATCCATGAGCGGGTAAGGTTATTGTTTCGGCAGCATAATCTATAGGAGTAGCAGTGGCTAAAGTTGTAATAGTATTCCCCATCCCCCCACCGTGGACGCTACACGCATAAGCGAGGCCAGTACCAGGCGCATTAGCATCTACCGCAAATTCAACTCTTGCCCCCGCAGTCCCTGCCGTTCCTATTGTTGTTACGCCTGTGATATAATTTGAACCGCCATTTGTAAAAATTAATGGGTGACCAGCATTCGTTGCATCGCTCATATCAAAAATATAAGTTGTCCCTCTAAGCAAAGTTACAGTTGGGGCAGTTATCCCTCCGAAATGATACTTGTTAACACCACCTACATTAGCAACAGTTACCGTTCTATGAATTGCACTGGTGGCAACTGTATTAGGGTCAAAAGAAACATTTAAGTCAGCGGTTAAATCAATAGCTGAACCGCCAGAAGTTGCCGCTAACTGGAACTCTGCTCCGGAAGCATTAACAATAAAATAATTCGTATTATTAACTAATCCCCCAATATCCGTTCCTGAGCCATTTGAATAAGTGACTTCATCTCCATTTGAAAAATTATTAGCGGTGACAATTTTATTGTTTACCGTATCTTTAACAGCATTATCGTCAGCATTTATCGTGACTTTATTTGCAGTTAAATTAATAGCAGCACCACCAGAAGTAGCGGCTAACTGAAAAGTATTTGCTGCTGAGTTAACTATAAAATAGTTAGTTCCGTTTGTTAAGCCATTTATAGGCGACTGTCCTGTTGGAACAAAGTAGGTAACTTCGTCACCATCCACGAAACCATGACTAGCTATTGTTATTGCGTCAGTATCCTTATTAACGACAACATCGCTATTAGCATCAAAAGCGGGTCGATACTGAGCATAAACAGCAATACCGTTTGCAATCGACCAATTTTTGCCTTTGTTCCAATTTGTATCGGTGGCGAAATTTCCATTGCTTACGAGTTCCGAGCCTTCTAAAGTTGATAAATCCCATTCCCAAATCCGGCCATCGTCTTGATGCATCCCTATTAAATTTTGCCCAAAATTATCTAGTTTCCACGTTGTAGCCTCTTGGGGTATACTGCTACTGCTTACCGTTCTTGGTTGACCATAAAACTCGGTTCCATAAAAGCCAAATCCGTATCCAGTATTTACTGACGCATCCGCTCGTCCTGCCGCTAAATCGTCAGGGGTTAAATCATAAGCTGTTCCCGCGCCAGTCATTGCTATTAATTGATTAAAACTCCCACCCGCTAACCAAGCAGTGCCATTATTACTTTGCCAAGTATGCATACCCCGCACAACACCATTGGAAAAATTGCTTTTCCTGACTGCCCAACCGCCAACAGGTTTTAAACTGCCGTCAATCCATCTTACCAGGGAGCCGTCTCTCCACCTGTTTGAAGCTTCCAATTCAGTGCCGTTTCTATAAAATCCGGCTTTTAGGTCTAAAGGTACAAGTGCCATTTTTTAATTCCCTGTTCTCAAATACCAAAGCGCGGGGGGTCCTCCCGCGTGTTCTTCCACCGTTCCAGTTGACGATTGCGATTGCTGCCTTGAAAAGGCTCCACCACCACCATAGCCACCCGAACCTTGTTGTAAAAGATTTAAATATACGGTCCCACTAGACGTTGCAGTAGCCGCACCACCGCCTCCAAATGGATTATGGCCATTCGTACCGCCAACATTATAATGGCCTGTGACAGTTATATAACTGTATGAACCAATAGCTTGCTCAAAGTCAGTATCAGAAAAACCAGTTAGCCATTTAGTGCCTGAGGCGGGGTTTCCGCTTTCTTTGATATGACCCCCGCTAGCAACAGTTGAACCGCTGAGAGTGCTACCCTGGATGCCGTTGAGCCGTGATTTATCGGATAGATTAAAAAAATCAACTGAACCGCCACCGCCTGTTCTGCCGTTTTGATCCATTTGTATTCCAGTTTGTATATCTATTCCCGCGCCCCCAATTCTTTGAGCTTTATTTGTTAACCTTGAACTGCTTCCCATAGTTCCCACCGAAGTAGTATTGGGGCTACGGTCAGTGCCATGCCTAGCTCTTACTAACGTGCTGTTATCACCTACTATTTGCCAATCGGTAAAATAACTGCTTCCCCTATTTGAGGGCATTGTAAGTGACCAACTTTCGCTTCCGTTTAATTGGATAGTCCAAAACGCTATACTGCCCGCACTGCCCGCATCATAGCCGCCCCGCCCAACCATAACAAAATTATAAGTTCCGGCAGATAAGGTAGTCGCAGTTGAGGCAACAGAAACCAAACTATAATATGGTCCGCTAGTTTCTACAGCACCATTTGCTGCGGTATAATCAAATGGAGGTATTGAACTTGCCCCATAAAAGCTTTGAACATTTATAGCCCCCGAAGTAACGCCAACCAAATCTCGAATATCGGCATCATTTAAAGAAACAACAGTGCCAGTTGTGCCGCCAACTTCAACATGAAGGTCGTTCAACGAAATCGCTCCTGTTGATTGTAACGCCATTATCTATGAACCCTCAAATAGCAGTGAGTATAATTCCAACCTACTGACCAACCAAAACCTGTTCCTATAGTTAAATCTGAATAATTTCCGCTTGAAGGTTTCTTTTGTAATTTCGCATACATACAATATCGTTCGTCGGTTGCGTAATTTCTAACTACAGTCAAACGGTTATCCAAATCACCACTCGGCACAGTATAATCATCAGAAGGGCCTCCTTGACCGCCTTTAGTCGCTATATTTATAATTCCTAAATAGGTATTTGTATTTGGAGTTGCTGAGCCATTTATATATTTTGTTGTCCCCTGATATTGGTATATATCGCTATCACTAACCACTCTGCCGTCAGTTTCATAATCGTAGTGGCTTACATCCCCCGCTTTTGCCTCAAATCGCATAATGCAAGCATATTTGTCCCCTTCATCGTAACCCCCGCTTCCACTATAAGGGGTTTGCCAATTAGCATTCATAGTGAAAGAGTTACCAGTAGTTGACCCTGCTATCGCATACTGTATTCGGCATTGGTTATGATAATGAAAAGGTGACCCCGCTCCGCTTGTCCATTGACGCACATAAGTTCCCGCTGTTGTCCAAGGTTTTGAACCTGAGCCTGTTGGGTTACTTAAAGTTGCCATATCTGAGCCATTAGAAGTAACGCCTGAATTATCCCAAATAATAGCAACTAAAACATCGCCTTCGCTAATATTATTACTTGGTAAAGTAAGGGTTTGGGAGGTTCCGTTACTTTCGTGCAATTTTGGCGACATGATATATTCTCTATAAGCAAAGTCTTTAGCAGTCGTCCCATAAAAATCTAAAAAACTACTTTGTGCGCCTGAAGCCCTACCAAGTAAATCCCTTATATCTTGGTCGTCTAATGAAACTTGGCTTCCAGAAGTCCCGCCAACTTCCAGGTGCATATCATTTAACGAAATTGCACCAGAGTTTTGCAGGGTCATTAGGGAGTTCCGTACGCTGTTACGTTATTGCTTACTGTTATTGCACCGGATGAATTAAGGCTAAATTTAACTGTCCCTTGGTAAGAAAATTTTAGACTGCTTCCCGATTGACTAATTGTCCAATCGCCCAAATCGACCGTCGTTGCCTGGACTTCCCCCGCGCCCCCATAAATAACAGCTTTGTTGTTTACAACAGCATTAGAGGCCGCACCATCTAATGCGGTGAAGGTTGCCGAGTTTAAATGATTTACAACGGTATCCAAGGCGGTATTTATCGTTAAGCCCCAAGTATTCTCACTGCCGCCAACAGTTGGTTTTGTAATTGTTACGGTCATTGCATTATCTCCTATTCATTCCGCAATAGCATAATATTAAATTTTCGTCCATATTCTAGGTTGCGTCGTTAATCTCGCTATAAACTTTTGGTGGCACGGTTAACTCGGTATAAACTTTTGGCGGGTAACTAATCGCTGAAAATTTAAATTCCATTGTCCCGACTGTTGGAGGCGCAAAAGTTAAACTTAAATTAGCAATAATATTTTCGGTATAAGAAGCATTATCAACCGTTGGAGAGCCAATCGTTATTGTGGGCGTTAAATAGTATTCATGAGTATATGAAAGATTTCCAACTGTTGGGTTTTGCGTTGAAACATCACTAAAAGCAATATCAACGTTTTCCGTTATAGTAGCATTGCCAACTATTGGATTTTGCGTTTCTACGTTATCACCAGTTAAACTTACAAATCGGCTAACTGACGCATTATCAACAACTGGCGCACCGCTGTTAATTTCGCTAAAAGTTAAATCCTGATTTATAGAAACAACGGCATTGTCAATTCTAACCGAGCCAGTAAAAACATCTGGCGGTGCAAAGTTTTCATCCTCAAAAACCTGGGCGTTAGGAACAATGGGAGCATTTGGAGTATATACAAGCCCAATTTCATTATTGATTGTTAAAGTGGCTTGTCCGACAGTCGGATTTTGAGCAGTGACACCGTTAAAGACTAACGATAAACCTGTTACGCCTACATCACCAAGTGCGGCTCCTGATAGGGGATATAGGCCAAACATTTATTATTTACCTATAGCCAGTAGGAATTGTAGGCCAATTAATATTTTGCGGAAAACCTGATTGCTGCGGAACGTTAAGCAATGCCGTTCGGTAATCTGTCCAAATTGTTTTTTGTTCGTCAGTTAAATCATTCCAACGCAAAGCATTTGAAACTATAGGGTCAACATTTTGGGTAAGCTGTCTATCTCTTTCTGCTCTTGCCGCTGCCACTTGCCCCGCAATAATTTCTTCAGAGGTTGGCGGAACGAAAGCGGCATAGTCTGAGCCAATCATAGATAACAATTCTTCGTTGCTTATACTGCCATCAGGATCATCAGGTTTTAACGTGTAAGGTATCCATCCAAATTGTGGGTGGTTCATCTCTAAATCAAAAATTGTATTTTCTTCATTTATAGACTGTGCATTTCTTATTTTTTCTATTGTCCAAACGGGCATTTAACTAATCCTCTGCCATAAAGAATAATGAATATTACCAGTCGGAGCGCTATATAAACATTTATGCGCCCAAGTGCCCGATAAACCGTGAATACTGTTGGTGTGAGTAGAGGTTGAACCAGCATCATCTACACCATAACAATAGCCCCCATAATTTGAGCGGTAGTAATGTTGTATATTATTTGCTGAAATGGTTGCTCGTTGCGAATATGTTGCGGTTGCCCCTCCAATCGTGAAAGAGCCAACAGTATTGTAAAGTAAAGCATCTGCGCCATTATCAACAATGTTTCCACTGCCTAGAATATCATTTCCTACTAAGGTTTTAAAAGTGTTTGTATAATTTACTAAACCAAAATTATTATGCAAAATTGGCATACCGTTTATTTCAAAACCCATTTACGAAATCCTACAAAATAATAATGTTTGCCTTCTAGCAGGGGTATAAGTTGTGTCATGCCCTCCACGGCAAACAACGCGCCACGTTCCTGCCACATTTACGGTTGTGCTAGTACTAGCGTGCCATCCATAAAAACTAGATAAACCAAAATTATTTGAATTATTATAAACCAAATTAGACCCTGCATGAGTTGAGTTAGATGGAAAAACAGTTGTACCATAACCAGCATCAGCCATACTATTATGGGCGCAAGCTAAATAATCTCCTATTACATGGTCGGAAATAGTCCCTGGTCTAATGTATTTTAAATCACCACTCCCAAGAACAGAAATTCCATTAACTGTTTTTGGGAAACAGCTTGTGGCAAAAGATCTATTCATGTCTAAAACTGTTGTGCCATTTACTTGAAAAACCATTTATGAAATCCTTATAAACAAGTCTACAACGTCAGCCGTCCACGTTGGGTCTTCAAACGAGGGAGTTAAGCACATCCATGTCCCTGCTGAACCAGCACTATCACTAGATCGAGGTCCGCTTGTTATAAATTGAGGAACAAACCAATATTGTTCATTATATGATGCACTGGGAAATGTTGGCTCGTAAATGCTTGACCCTGCGATAGTTTGGCCTTGCTCAACACCTTGCCTTTGATAATTCGCAGCTAAATAATAATTACCACTAGCGTTGAAATTTTGTGTTGTGTAACCAATCGTTAACGTCCCAACAACGTTAAAAGATGTACCAAACGTTGCGGCAGCTCCCTGACCTGTTGTTATTGCACCTGTCCCAGACATTGGAGTGCCGTTAGCCGATTTAAAACCATTTACAAAATGACCGTTGCTGTCTATCCAAGTTGTGCCACTAAGTTGAAAGGCCATTTAGTTCATCCCTTAACTTATTAATTTGCTCTTGTTGACCTTTAACTGCCTCAATAAGTACACCGACTAGGTTATTGTAGCTTACTGATTTCTTGCCAAGTCTGTCGGTATTTACTGCGTTGGGCAATACTTGCTCAACATCTTGCGCTAAAACTCCCTCGGCACTACCTTCGTTATTTTTCCAATCAAAAGAAACGCCTGTTATTTTCTCCAGGATAGCCAGGGGATTTTCTATTGGAGCAATATTTGTTTTTAAAGTTGCATCTGAGGTTGCGTTAAAAGTATTTGCCGTGACAGTACTTGTAACCGTAAGCGTCGAAAAGGTCGGGGATGAAGTAGTATCTAAGGCCTGATTTGCTCCTACACTTGTCCAGTTATAATCTGAACCATTCCACGACAAAACCTCGTTAGTCTGTGCGCCTGAAACGTTCAGGTGAGCATCTACATCTGAATTAGTATAGTGACCCGCATCTGCCCACGTTAACCCACCAGAATTGCCAGATTGCGCAGATAAAAAATAACCATTGGTTGGCGTGTTACTTACTTTTAAATTAGCTTCATCAACTACATTATCAGCAATAACGGTTGCACCGTCTGCCGTACTGGTAACTTCCCCTGAGTGGTTAGGGTGAACATAAAGATTTGCACTTGTGGCAATACCATTTAATTTTGTTAATAGAGCATCAGTTAAAGCATTGGTATCAGAATTATTTTCATAGGCTGTTTTTATCTCAGCATCGCTTTGATCAGCTGTTGCACTAGCTTCTATTCCGTCAAGCTTTGTCCCATCTGTAGTTAAATCTCTGCCGTCTACAGTACCTCCAACAGTTATATTACCGCCAACACTAATATTGTTTGAACCGTCCTCTATAACAGCTTTATCTGCGGGCAGAGTGACAAAAATATCCTTTTCGCCCGCGCTCCAATTTACAGCAGAATTACTATTAGAGCTTGTTAGAATAGTTGTTCTAGTAATAAACCCTGTGCTTAAATTTGAGTAGGTTCCAAGACCTATTTCAAAGTCTGTTCCATCTGAGCAAGCATAATACGTTGTATTACCATTCCCAACGCCTGCAAAGCTGACAAAGCCATCTTTTGCTCCTGCTAAAG
>VMHT01204140.1_pt1 | contig 18083 bp, 14 predicted proteins | sample 4693611 | NCBI WGS metagenome assembly VMHT01 (sample SAMN12280063, study PRJNA550983) | marine metagenome | isolation source: seawater sampled from same location over 5 years 0.02-0.2 micron viral filtrate | place: USA: collected off the coast of southern California halfway between the port... ...
GTTACTATCTGTGACATAAATTTTAACAACCAAATTGCCAGCGTATGTTCCTGAGACATCTCCGGTAATCGTTGCTTGTTGTTCTCCGCCGGTTGCGACCAAGTTTGTTGGAACAATAACTTGAGTTGTGACATTCACTGTTCTCGATGCAGTTGCAGAGTTACCAGCAAGGTCTGTTGCAGTGTAGGTAACCGTCTTTGCACCTTGGGCGGCTGTAACTTGGGTCGTCCAATCAGAAAGAACTGGTCCGTTCAATCCTGAGGTTTGATCTACAGTTGCTGGGAGCACGTCGTTGTTTGCTCCGAGGTTTCCAAGATAGGCTGTTAGATCACCTAGAGGTTGATTGTTGTTTATTACTGGGTCTACACGGTCGATCAACAGGGTTTTCGTAAGTGATGGGCCTGGACTATTAAAGTTTGCCTTAGAGGCTACGACTGTAAGAGATGAGTTGGACTCATCCGCTACGTTGATTGTAGCATCCCAAGTGCCTCCGACATAGTTTGGACCACTATAAGGAGTGATAGTTTGATTACCAGATTTGATTATAATGGTTGATCCCGCGTCTGTTGTTCCAGTTAATTCAATAGGGTTTGCTTGATTTGTCCAAGTGTTTGTCGGAGCGTTGGCGATAACCAATTCTGGTTGGGTCAAAGTTGGTGGGTTGTATTGAACCGCTGTAGGATCTGATTCACGACTAATGTTTCCTGCTGCATCTGTCGCTTGGACTGTGATATTGAATGTTGATAGGAAAACGAAAGTGCTTGTAAAAGTCCACGTTCCTCCAACAGAGGTAACGGTTCCTTGAGAAACGTTATCAAAGAAAATTTCAACAGTTGATCCGTCCTCGGCATTTCCTGTCGCAACAAAGTCATTAATGTTTGAGGGAAAATTCGCTGATGTTATCGTTGGTTTGGCAGGAGCGATTGTGTCCTTGACAACACCGCTCACTGTTCTTGTGTAGGGTGTGCCGTTGTGAGTGAAACTATAGACAATATCAAATGTTGCATTGTGTGCAAGACCTATGCTATAGTCATTAGCATTCGTGTTAACCGCGATTGGGTTTCCACTTGGATCTGTAGCGTAAGCACCAGCTGTAAAGTCAAAAGATGTTCCTCGCTCAACTGTGAAGCTATTTGGAGTAGTGAAGGACAAAGCACCAGTGTTGTCTGAAAATAATTGGCTTAGTGCAGGTGCACCAGGGCTTGACGGTGATTCGTCGATGAAGTCAAAGTGATAAGTGTTGCTCTCTAGCAATTCAGGAATTGTGAGCGGTCCCCAATCGCCATTACTATCGACTATAATGCCTGTAATTGGTCGGATTGCACCACCTTGCTCTGTGACTTGAATTGTAGTTCCTGGTTCGGCTCTCCCTTCAATGGTCAGTTGATGTCTTGCTTGAAGAGAGGGTGCTGGGAACGTCGTTTCCGAAGTTATTGTTACTTCGACAGCTGCTGGGATTTGAGTAACTGTTCCTGTTGAGACTTGTGGATTTCCCGAGTTCCCTCCAACATGACCAATTCCAAGAGAACCATGTGTTGCAACAGACCAAATAAACCATTCGCTTCCGTTAGATATAGTTTGAACAAAGCATCCGTCTTTGACATTGCTTCCCATCTCAAAGGAGGTTGTTCCTTGAGGAATTGGCTCAATAGAAAGAGATCCGCCAACATTATTTAGAATCAAACCTTTGAGAGATGCTCCTCTCGATGTTTTGAGGGTAATGGCGCCGGTCATCTCGGCTGTATTAATAATGTTGAAGGAATAGGTATTTTGTAGTTTAGGTAATTCTACAAAGCCATCATCCGATCCAACTGGGATGATTGTTCTTCCTAAATTCTTATCTACTGTTAAGGTTGAATTAGAATTGGTCTTTACTACTAAGTTCTTAAATGATTTGTAAACAGCTTTTGATGATTTCATAGGTAGTCTCCATTTTGTTCTCTTTAAATAGTTCCAAGTAGCCTTAAAAACAAAAAAACCCCAACTCTTAGAGTTGGGGTTTATGTGCTTTAATCTAAAGTGAAGATTAAGCTTCGTCTAGACCAACAAGACCACGAACGATAACCAATCCGTACATATCCGGACGAACCATTTTCTTACCGTAACGAGTCATTACACCCTTACGAGGAACGAAGTCTTCTGGTCCAAAGATGGTTGGTGTAGTTTGAAGAGGCACGTAAGGTGCGTAAACATAACCAGACTCTAAGAATGAAGAACCTTTGCGTCCAACAAGAACAGCGTTACGTGGGAAGTAAGGATCAACGATAACGTCGAACTTACGGTTCAAAGAACCAACCTTAACTGCACCGATGTCGCCTTTGTCAGCGTCAGCAGTAACATTTGCACGGAAACCAGCAGTGAACTCAAGAACGTTTGCAATTTCTGGAGAAACAACGCAGAAGTTAGCACCGCCACGTAAAGTCTTACGGTGGATTTGTGCAGAAACATCATTGATAGTTTCGATCAAAGTTTCATACCATTCTGAAACAGTACCTGTGAAGTCAGGAGCGACAGTACCACTACTCACGGCAGCACCAGTTGTGCGGTCAACAAACAAACCAGGTGAACGAGACCAGTAGTAAGTTCCAGCAGTTGCACCGTTAACCAAGTCAGACAAGATTTCACGATCGATTTCAAGAGCGATTTGCTCAGAAAGGATAGAAGTCAATTCAACCTCAGCATCCAAGTTGTGGTAAGCGTTCAAGTCTTGACCCAATTCTGGAGTCCACTTTGCTTTCAACTTTTTGGTTACTGCAGTGATCGCGATTGAGTCAACCTTGATGTCGATTTCTGGAATGTTAGCTTCTGCTTCTAGTCCCCAATCTGCGATACCTTTAACAGAACCAAGAGCGCTTGAATTATCCAATCCATCGATGATTGGGAAACTGAAAGCACCTGTTGCCGAAGCGTTAACTGTTCCGGTGTGAGAGATCACAATTAAGTAAGTGTCAGTAACTGCATCATATTTTTGAGTCAAACGACGGATTTGAATACCATCTGGAGTACCAGGAGTGGTTTCCAAGTTAGCCATTGCTATTTGAGAAAGAAGGTCTTCGTTGAAATCTTCAGCTTCGAGGTCTGCACGAGGGATTGTAACAAATCGAACGTGAGTGGTTTCTTTCAGAGCCAATAGATCTTGATCGTAATTGATACACTTTAGAATCATTGCTTCATCAACATTAGTACTTAGAGCCATTGCAGCAGAGAGAGTTAAAGATCCATCAACAGTCGAGTTACCAGCCAAAGGAGTAGAACCATCAGGGAAAACATTCAACAAAGACATTGTTTGAGCAGCGATAGAACCAGTTGGTGAAGAATAAGCAGAACCAAGACCATATGGTTGTTTATCCAAAGTTGTGTTATCCAATGTAACACCACCAGTGATTTCAGAAGCCACAACGCCTTGACCATAGATTGAAGAACCAGAAAGGTTTCCAAGACGATCATAAGCACCGTCTGCAGTCGCTGGATCAGTACCGAATGTGAAATCCATGAAGAAGATCAGACCAGATGGCAAAGACATCGGCTGAACACTTACAAGATCGTTAGCAATCAATCCAGCGAATACACGACGGACGATTGGGAATGCAACAGCAGCGAAACCTTCAACGTCTCCACCTGCCATTGTGTTAGACTCACGAAGAAGTTCGCGAGCTTGATTTTCTAAAAGACGAGCCATGCCAGCCTTTTGTTCGTCGTTAGACAAGCCTTCCAAAAGACCAGTCGCAGACCATTTATTCAAAAGAGCAGTACCTTCTTTTTGCATATTGCGGTGTACCATCCCTTCTGTAAGAGTTTCGATAATAGACATTTTTAAAATCTCCTTAAATTATTTTTTTATGCCTGCAAGCTTTTGCATCTTCTCCAAGAATGGATCAGCGCTTTGCTTGCTTTCGTTAATGTTTTGTCTTGAATTCAGCATTGCACTTAAATTGCTTTTACGATTGACAGACTCGCTAAGTGATTGTGGACCTTTCTTGCTGTTAGGCGTTGATCCCACTGTAGCTTTGAGTGTCTCGAAAAGCTGCTTTGCTTCTTTCGTAGACTCCGCATTTGCGATGGCTTCGACAATTTTAGATTTTTGTCGCTCATTCAGGGAGTGATCGCCCAGAGTGCGGTTCTGGTATAGTAATTTTGCATTTGACAATAGAGCCTCGTCAAGGTGGGATTCGAGTTTCTCAAGAACTCCCACAAGCTTGTCGTTTTGATTGGACAAGACTTCGATTGTCTCATATAATTCTGTTTGTGCTTGTTCAGAAGTAACTTCTTCATCAGATGATGATTCTTCTTCCTCTTCTTCCTCTTCTAAGGCGTTTGCAATTTTCATGTTTTGCTTAGACAAAGGATTCATTGGTCCTGGATGACCAGTGGGGAGATATGGATCGTAATCAAGTTCTGTGTTATCTCCGATCATTGCTTCATCCAACATGTCAAGGATCTCTTGAAGTTGCTGCTCTTCTTCATCAATTTCTTTGTTCTCTTGGAGCGTCGCTAATAGGTCGTCAAGGCTTTCATCTCCACCACCGCTGTCATCACCTGCTGGTTCTGCTGCAAGGGCGTCATCGTCTGCTGAGGCGTTGTCTGGTGTGTCTCCGAGGCCTGCATCTGCATCGTCTGATCCACCCATGGCTTCTTCTTCCTCTGGAGACATTTCAAACTCTCCGAGGTCAAGGTCAACCATTCCATCTTCTGTTTGTGGCAAGGAATCAACGAGAGCACTAAATCTAACACCAATGTCATCATAGCGTGAATCCCATGCAGGAGGAGCTTCTATAGTTGCTCCTTCTTGTCCACCACCGAAGGATGATGGCATTGGCGCTGATGCGGCTGCCATTTCACCCTCAGCTTCTGCGATCATGGTTTCTGCGGCATCAAGGTTTTGGTTCTCAAGCATTACGTCGACAGCTTCTTTAATCTGATGAGAATATTTTTCGATAACAGATTGTTCTGCGTTTTTAATAGCTTGCTCACGTAACGCAGCAGCGTCGGCAATTGCCTGTTCTAGCATGTTTGACATCAATTTTCTCCTAGAATTCTTTTCTCCTTTAAATAGTGTGAGGATAAACAAAACTCCAAAAGAGGACTTAAAAAGAAAAACCCCCACACCAAAGGCATGGGGGCATCTGCTCAAACAAGAAGTTTGAAAAAGAAAAGGATTACACTTCGCTTTGATAAGAAGTTAAAATCTCAGCAGAAGACCTAGCAACATTTTCAACTTCTACGCCAAGAATGTTACCTTTAAAGGACATCCATTGATTAATGTTTCTACCAATTCTCATGTTAACAGATCCTCCAGCGATTGTGCCACTTGACGCTGTTGATCCAACCTCAACTCCGTTAACATAAAGTTTCATAGAGTTTGCAGTCCAGACTAAGTCTATTTTATACCAAGTGTCAACAAAGAAATCATAGTCAGCCTTAACAACGTTATTGGTTCCATGTGGTCCACCAAACCTGACAGCGTTTGAAGCAACTGCTATAACGAAACCATTCGCTCGATTTCCACCGGCAGCCCAATTTCTAGTTAATGCAATCATGTGACCATTGTCTCTCCAGGTTGGGTCACCGTTTCCATTGACCGTCCCTAGTTCGCTAGCTTTGAACCAAGCAGAAATAGTTTGCTCAGTTGCTCCATTATGATAGTTTGACTGAGTATCAGCGTAACCATCATTGGTAATCAACAGACCTTCAGCAGTTTGTTGAGCATCACCAGAAAGCGTGTTGGTTCCAAGAGATTCGATCCCCGTAGAAACACTTGGTGGCTGAGGCGGCGGTGGCGCACCTGCGATATAGAGATCGGTAACTTGCTGAGAAGTTAAAACTTCGTTTTCGATTTCAAAGTTTCTGATTTCACCGCTGAAGAAACCGTAAGGCTGTTGCCCTGCGCGATTCCATGGGTTTGCTCCAATGTAGAGTCCCCAACCAGCGATATAACCATCAGCCACTCCTGCAGCACCAGAACTTATTTGGGCTCCGTCAACATATAGAGTATAGCCAACAGATGCTTCCCAAGACACAGCCATGTGATGCCATTGGCCGTCATTTAAGCCGCTTGGACCAGTAAGTTCACCGGCTCCACCTGCAGGATGTCTAAATTTCAACTGACCATTTGCCAACCTTGCAAAAAATCCATTTAGACCAAGAGATCTTACGTGAGAAGAGTAGATTCTTCTATCACCAGTAGCAGTGGTTCTAAACCAAACAGATGTAGTCATCTTGTCTGTAAATCTGAAACCATCGTCAATGATCGCGTAGTCACCTGTTCCGTCTAGAACTAGAGTTCCAGCATTGAAGTTGGCATCCCCATAAAGAGTTGATGATGATTCAAGATAGCTTGGACTAGATTCTCCTTGACCAGAAGTATATTCTTCCAGAATAGCAGCCGCCGAACGAGCAGTTTGTTCAATCCTAACTCCTTCAATTTGACCATCAAAGTAACCGTGATAGATCCCATTCTGCCATCCACCAATTCTCAAAGGACCAGTGGTAGAAGTGTTTCTATGTGCTGGATTATAAGACTTGACTTCTTGGCCATTGAAATACATTTTGTATTGACCAGTCTGAACCATGACGTAAGCGGCATGGTGCCATTCGCCAAGAGCAATTCCTTCAGAAAGACTTGCACGTGCATTTGGTGAATTGTGGCTGTGGGTCCATGTACTGGTTTGGAGACCACCTGTTGTGTTTCCACTCATTGTGGTCACAGCAGTAATGTATCCTTGCCAGCCATTGCCCATTTTAGAAACTAGACCATAATTCCAATTGTTTGGAAGAGAGTTAGCTTTAAACCACATAGAGATTGTTAAGTCTCCATTGCCTCTATCATAGTCTGTAGAGTGTGGAAGTGAAGCGTAAGTCCCAGTAGTTCCGTCAAAATGAAGAACTCCATCAATCAACTGTGCATTTCCATGAAGAGTTAAGTCATTATTCTCTTCGAGCCCAATAATGGTGCCGGGAGTAGAGCCTCCGCTTTCCCCTTCTCCACCTTCACTAGGAATAATAAAGGACTCATTGGCCAACAACCAACGAAGTGAACCGTCTGACATGATAGTCAACATTTTATCAACGTCAGAAACCGTATAAATGGGAACCTCATCAATGTCGTGGAGCTTGACATCTCTATCGATTCCAGCTAAAGAAGGAGTGGATCCTTGATAGCGGCTGATTGAAAAGAAAGAAACACCCACTGTTTCTTGGGAACCAGTGAGAGACTTCAAGAAATAATTTTGATAAGTGTTGTTGAATGTGAATTGTTTATCAATTCCATCCCAAGTGTAAATTGTTGACCAAACTGATCCATCATAGCCATGAATTGAGATGTCTTTTCCTCTAAAAACAACTGACACTTCACCATCGTGAGTAGCAGGTGCTGTGAAAGAGTTTGCCAATTCTGGTTCTGATGTAAAAGCAGTCAACTTCATAAATTTTTGCTTTTTCATTAGATTTTCCTCCGTTATCTTACGATCCAAACAAGGTTTCCACCAGCATCAACTGATAGAACCTTTCCAGCATCAGCAGATGTGAATGCAGGCATATCTCCAATTTCAGAAACAGTGGTTGGTGTTGGCGCAGAAGCCTTAATTAATGAATCTTCCATGAAAACTACACGAACGATTTCATCGTATCCAGAGCATGATTTAAAGAAAACCTCAGAATAGGTTGTAAAAGGAACAAATACAACTTTGTCTTCTGCTGTAATTGTGCCCACAAGCTCCCAAGTTGCTCCGTTTTTTCCATAAACTTCGATTTCTGCAAAGCCAATGCAAATTGCTGTGTTGTGATTCGCTGCAGGAGAGATTCCAACAGAGTTTGCATCTGGTGCTGATTGTTCAGCAGTATATTTTGTTACAGACATTTTTAATCCTCCAAAGATGTTTGTCTTAATAAAAAGGGCCTCGAAAGTTTCCCCCCGAGGCCCAAGGTCAATACCTCTAAGGTATTATGAACTAGCTAATCAATGATTAGAACAAGTACATAACTCCACCTTTCTTAACGAACATAACAGATGCACCGCCATGAAGAGTGATAGAACCGTCAGCTTCACCGTCGATAGACTCACCAGCACCAGCGTCGAAAACTACAGAATTAGAACCTTCTGCAACTTTAACCATGATGAAGTGATCTTCGCCTAAAGTAGGAACTGTGAAAGACTTTGGAGAAGAAGCGTTAACGATGTAGTGAGTAGCAACACCCATTGCAGCAGAAGCTTCTGTCAAGTAAGCAACCTCAACCAAACCAGCGAAGTGTGCATCATGCTTAGCTTCGATGCGTGCTTCTTCACCAGATGCGCGAGTAACTTCAGATGCCAAGTCAGCAGTCAAAGTGTTATCAGCAGCAATTCTTGCAGCTTCTTCAGCAGACAAAGCAGATTGGAAATCAGTTTCCAATGCACCAAAGTCAGCAGCTACAGCACCAGAAAGAGCATCGATGTTACCTTGAAGTGTAGAATCACCAGAGATTCTTGCAGCTTCTTCAGTAGAAACAGATGCAGCTAAAACAGCTTCTGCTGCCAATGCGCGTGCTTCTTCATCGTTAAGAGCAGTTTGAAGTGCAGCTTCTGCAGCCAATGCACGAGTTTCCTCGGCAGCAATAGCAGCGTCAGCGTCAGCTTCATTGCCATCAACGTCAGCTTGCAATGCTGCGATAGCATTAGTCAAACCAGTGTCGGCAGCAATTCTTGCAGCTTCTTCTGCAGTTACAGCAGCAGCTCTATCAGAAATTTCTTGTGCCAATGCAGCATTGTTAGAAGTAACGTAAGCGCCAAAAGCATTGTCATTTTCAGTGTCAACAGTGTTGATCAAAGAAACGATTTCTGCGAATGAATCTTTATCAGCAGTAGATGCAGCCAAGATAGCGTCAACTCTTGCAGTTTCAGCATCAATGTTCAATTGAAGTTGAGTGTCAGCAGCTTTATATGCAGTGTCCAAAGCGCCTTCAGCAGCTTGTGCACGAGCAATTTCAGCAGCCAAAGCAGCGTCATTAGAAGTTTCGTAAGATGCAAGATCAGATGCAACAGCAGCAATAGCAGCGTCAGCATCAGATTCATTCTGATCTACGTCAGCTTGAAGAGTAGCAATTTCTGCCAACATGTCAGTTTCCATAGATGCGAAATCAGCAGCAACAGCACCAGACAAAGAGTTGATGTTACCTTGAAGAACAGCTTCAGCAGCAAGAGCGCGAGTTTCCTCTGCAGCGATTGCAGCGTCTGCATCAGCTTCGTTACCATCAACATCAGCTTGCAATGCAGCGATAGCGGCATCTGCATCTGATTCGTTACCGTCAACATCGGCTTGAAGAGCATTCAATGCAGATTGGAAATCAGATTCCATAGAAGCAAAATCAGCTTCTACTGCACCAGAAAGAGCGTTGATGTTGTTTTGAAGAACAGTGTCAGCAGCAGCACGAGAAGATGCTTCAGCAGCTTCACGAGTGTCAGTGTATGCTTTTGCATCTACTAAAGCTTGTGCATCACCAGCAGCACGGTCAAGAAGTTCTTGAGCCAAATCTGCAGCGATTGCTTGATCTTGAGCCAAACGAGTTGCAGCTTCAGAATCAATGTTGCCTTGAAGAGTAGTGTCTGCAGCAACGCGAGCGTTAGTTTCAGCAGTGTCAGCAGCAGCGAACTCAGAACGGATAGCAGCACGGTCAGTGGTTGCAGCACCGTCAGCAGAAATACGAGCAGTCTCTTCGTTACCAATGTTAGCTTGAAGAACAGCTTCTGCAGCAAGAGCACGAGTCTCTTCAGCATCTACGTCAACACCACGATCAACGATCTCTTGGTCAATCTTGCCATCAAGAGTAACGATTTGAGAAAGGATAGAAGTGTCAGCCAATTGATAAGCATCAGCGATTTCTTTCAAAGTGTCGAAATCAACATCAGCACCAGCCAAAACAGCATCCAAACGACCACGTTCAGTTGCGATTTCAGATGAAAGACCAGCGTCTGCAGCGATACGTGCAGATTCTTCTGCGCCCAATGCAGATTGGAAATCAGTTTCCAAAGATGAGAAGTCAGCAGCTACAGCACCAGACAATGCGTCAATGTTACCTTGAAGAGTAGAATCTCCAGAGATGCGTGCAGCTTCTTCAGAAGCAAGAGCAGCGTTGTTAGAGATAACGTAAGCATCATGCTTGCCTTCAATGCGACCTTCTTCACCTTGAGCACGGGTCTCTTCAGCAGAGATTGCAGCAGCATTTGTAGACTCAGCACCTTGAGCACGAGCAATTTCAGATGCCAACTCACCATCAATGCGAGTTACTTCACCTTCGAAAACAGACTCTAAGTCTTTTAAGTGTTTTTCTTGAACAAGTTTGTCACCACCAGCTTGTGGGGCGTTTGCGATACCGACTTTAACAGCATCAGAGATTTCTGAAATGTTCTTTACGGCACCAACTGGAAGGGTTAATTTACCTTCCGAAAGTTCTGACATATCAAATTCGGTAACTTGATCGTCAAACCTTAGTTTTCCTAAGAATAATTTTCCCATTATTATTTCCTCCAAATAATGATCATAAGGCCGGAGAACACTGAGGTTCTTCGGCTACACATAACTACTATCTTTGAATGCGAAAAGAAGTTTTATTTTTACTAGTTTAGTAACTAGATTCTTAAACGGTAAAAAAAAATAAAAAAACTTCTATAGTCTCGCAAGAATCGAAAGTGTAGAGATTTTACATTATGAAGAATTTGGACTGTCCGTCGGTGTAAATGTTCATGGCTGAACCGGGAGAAGTGAAGGTTAAACTTGACCTATTTTCAACTAGCTGATTTGGTCTTGCATTGATAGTGATTGTAAATTGATCTGCGTTTTCTAACTCATCTTTTATCACCATGATTTGTCCATTGAATAAAGTTGATGCATCAGGCAGTGTGACAGTCAAGTTTTGCGCTGCTTGGATTCCGATAAAGTAATCATTTATCTCCACATTATAGTTCGCCGTTACTACCGTTCTATTTCTTACTTCGATGTCGGTTTGATATGGAGGACAAATGACAACATTTCCATTTGCATCAACGGACAAGAAATTGTTTGACGTTCCATGCTGGACATTTGTCAAGTTGAGTTGAGGAATAAAAACTTTACCAGACGTTGGAGTGATCTCCAAGTTTCCATCAGAAGTTGTGTTGAAGTCTGTGTATTGATTTTGAGAAAGACCGAACACAAATTCAGAGTTGGTCAGTCTTAATTGTGCGTTGCTTGAGTCTTTGATCTCGACCATTCGAGCAGCGCTTGATTTGTTGACTGCTATTGGTCCTCCGAGATTTGCTGCATTTGCAACATTAAGCGAAGTTAGCGTTCCCAAACTTGTTATGTTCGGCTGCGTGGCAGTGGTTAAGGTGCCTCCGAGGTTTGTGGAATTTACCGTTGTCACGTCAAGAGTTGTGGTTGCAATGCTATCATTGTTGATTGTTGAGTTGCCATTCGTGATGGTGCTCGACGTTATGTTTGTGAAAAGCCCTAGTTCTGAGGACACGGAGACAGATGATGAGATTTGACCAACGTTGTCTAAAACGATGTCGCCATTAGAGCCCACCAATAGCTCTCCAAGGACGTTTGTGTCATTGCCTATGTCCAAGGTTGATGTTTGTGTAGAAAGCGTTGTAGAGCCATTCTCGACGCTTATAGATAGCTTTTCGGTTGAGGTTCCCACTTTGAATTGATTTGATGTGTCCTCGACCTCAAATTTGGCACCTGATGAATGGTTACCAACTCCGATCAATGTTCCGTCAATAAAGAGTGCGTTGTTTATATCCAAATTGTTTGGAGTGGTCATTGTGTTGGCGTTAACAACTAACGTGTCTGTTGCTTCGTCTCCGAATGTTAGTGTGTCTGCTGAGACTGCAAAGTCTGTCATGCGAGCAACGAGAGAACCTGTCACAACAAGATCACCAGACACGTTGAGATTTCCTGCGACATTTGTGTGACCGTTAGAAGGAGTTATGGTGAAATCTCCGTCTACGTTTGTGTGAAGATCGGTGTACTCGAGATCTTGCAAACCAAAGACTCCGCGTTGACTTGTCAAGCGCAATTGAGTTGATGTTGATAGAATCTCAGATGTTGCTTGAGGATCAGAGACGTTAACTCCAATCTTGTTCTCGCCGCTTTTAACATAGAGAGTTCCATTGATCGTTGCGTCATTTGCAACGTTTAAACTTGTAAGTGTGCCGACTTCTGTGATGTTCGGTTGAAGTGGAGAGGTGAGTAGCCCTTCAAGTGTGGTCGATTGGATGTGAGTAGCATTCGCTATTGTTCCTGTTTCGACGGTAAGAGTTCCATCGGTTAGTTGATCAATCTGAGCATCTCCTGCATCCATTGAACTAAAGAGTGCAATAGAACCACTGAACTGCGAGGCATCTATCTCTAGTGCTTGGATGTCTCCAATAACATCAAGTAGCGCTCCATCGAATGTAAGGTTTTCTTCTGCGTTAACAGTGTCTCCGCTAACAGATGTTATGATTCGATTATCTTCAAAGTTTGTCGCATAATTGATTGGGACACCATCTAAGGTTCCGCCCCAACCATAGTGATTGGTCGCAGTTATGTCACCGGTGATCCCAACGGATCCTGTAAAACTGTGAACATCGTCTTCGGTGTCTCCGAAAATTGAAGAACCAGTTGTGCTAAAGTGGTAAACTGTTTCTGTTTGGTTTTGGATTTCAAAGTTGTGAGCAACAATATTGCCCGAGACAAGCAGTGCGTTGAGTTCGTCCGACCAAATTAAATTTGAATCGTGCTCAAGCTCTACTCCACCACCGGCTAACTGAATTGATCCCGGAGGACCCGATCCATGTCGACCGACAACATACGCCCATCCAAACTGCTTTCCCATTACTCATCGATTCCCGTTCCAGTTAATTCAAACATTCTACTAGCAGGGATGCCCGTAAGAGATGCTTTTAAATTCAGATCCAAAGCACCACCCGCTTTTACAAGAACCTGCTTTACTTTGCACCCGAGATCAATTTCCGAAATGCCGCTTAATGTAATTTTATGTCTATCAAATGCATTCTCTATAAGTTGACCATCGACAAATGTTGCATCACTTGCACTTCCAACAATAGCAAGGTCATTTGAATTGTTGGATCTATCTTTTATAAGACTTGCAGTATCAGGAACAGTATAAAATTGTTTGTAGTGATTATCTTCGAAGTCCCACAAACCAATAATCTCAGATGCGACTGATGTTTGTTTTGGATCTTTAAAAGTCCCTCCATTATATAATTCTATAATTTCTGATTCGGTCAAAACTCTTGAGAACAAGCTAGTATTGTCATAGATGCCGTCAAAATTTGAAGTGCTCGCACCAAGGTTTAAGGTGTGGATGGCATCGGTAAACACCTTAGTGTTGATTGGTGTAGCTATTTGGCCGTTTACGAATAATTTTGATTCTCCGCTTTTTACCGTGGCTACAACATTTACCCAATCGTCATTTGAAAATGGAAGTCCGCCACCTTGCTGAGTAAATGTGTTTGCAACGAAAAATCTCAACAAAGATAATGTGTGAATTTGCATCCTAGTTGAGACGCCACCAGAACTTCCATGTTTAAATTCAAAAGTCCTACGCTCATTAATTGTCTGCATATTTATCCAAATTGAAATTGATGCCTCCGATAGTTGCAGGGAAGAGATATCAGTGCTATAGTAAACGCTTGTAGCAGCGAAATCTACAGCCCTGCGTGGCTCGGCAAAAGCCACCATAAGGTCTTGTCCTGCTGTTAGGTTTTTAATGTTAATTTTGTTTGTTACATTTGGAAATTCAAATAATTTAATTTCACCTGAGCTTGCAGAATAATTTTTAAGCCATGGTTGTCCGGACACTTGATAAGATCCAACATTTTGAAGACCAACAGAATATCTAAAACTCATTAGTTTGTCACTCCCACAACGCCGTCTAAACTATACATCCTGCTTGCGGGGATGTTTGTAAGTTCTGCGAATATTTGAACGTCATCAGTATCGTTATTGGATACACCAGTATTTGAGATAAAAATCTCTTTGCATTTAAAATCAAATGTTTGAGACTCACCGTTTGCAACAATTACAAAATTATTATTTGTTTGAGCACCGCCAATGTATCCATGTTGCCCAGGTGTATATGGAGCGAAATGGACACGAATGTCTGCGTGGTTCGATCTTACTGTTATTGACTTGGCAACAGATGGAAACTGAAACCTTAGTGAGTCGGTGTTGTTTGTTGGCAAAATAGACCCACTTAAGTAAGGCGTTCCGCTTACCTGATAAGCACCAACATGATGTAGCCCTACACTATAAAAATTTGAACTCATAATTTTTTCCCTCTCTTTAGGACTAAATAGTTATTGCTTCTTCTTCTTGAGACGCGCTCTCCATTTTTTACGAGCAAGACGCTTTTTCTCTGAATCAGAAGTGAAATGTCTTTTGTCTCGGACTTCTTGCATGATGCCAAGCTTTTTACACTTCTTTGTAAATCGTTTAATAAATTTTTCCATGCTCTCGTTCTTGCGAGGACGCATTCTATAATTGGTAGCCATTGTTATCCCTTTGCTAATTTTGACCAGACTGCTGGGTTCATTCCGAAAGCTGACAAGTCAACACCAGGATCGTTTGGAGCAACACCATCAAGGGCTTTCGAGCCGTGTGGTGAAGCTGTGCGCCCTGCTGCTCTCTCATTCAAAGGTTGTGTGCCTTCAAACAAATCAACACCGTTGTAAGAGTCTTGACCAATTGAGTCGAGGATCTTGCGACGTTGTTCTTTGCGCTTTCTTTCTTGAGCTTCGTAATCTATTTGTGGTTGTTGTTGAATTGGCTGTTGGCGTTCAACGATACGTTGTGCACCTGTGCCCTTTACAACTTCTGAAATGATTCCGGATAAAACTCCTTCTTCAAAGATAACTTCCTTAATGCACTCTTTGATAAGTGGCTTAAGTGTTTTTTTAAGTTCTGCTTTATTCATTTAGTCTCCAAGAATCTTCTTAAATAGATTGTCAATGTTATTTTCTTTTTGTTCTCGCAACTTTGTCGAGAATCGAGTTGGCTTTTTAGAGCCTCCATCGGGATAAACATAGGCATCTGGTGTAGATGGCTCCGACACAATATCGAAGCAGATTAGTTGAAAGTCCTCTTGAACAACTGTTTTGCCCATTGACTCTTGAACAGATCCAAGTCCTCGGGATGAAATCCCAAGCTTCACACCAGCGTTGATGAGGTCTTTGAGAATTCTTCCACTCGGAGTGTCAAGAACTTTAATCTTGCCCATGACATCTTTGCCTTCCCACCAACATTTTGTTACGATGTGGGAAACGTTCTTAAGGTTGATCACGGAGTCATCGGGGTGATCTAACTCACCAGTTGCTCTGTTATCTCTTATGATTTTCTGATAATTCTCAATTTCTCTCTTAAGGACTTCTACTGGGTAGACTCTGCCATTTCCGTTTTGCTTCTCGGCGGTCTGAATGCGACCAGTGAGGTACATAGCACCATTGTCAGAGATGTCTCTCTTCTCTCTTTCGGTCAGTAGATCTTGACACATGCCATCGGGACATAGCGCATAAAACTCTCTTAATAATTGTTTTGACATTTTTTTCTCCAATAAAAAAGGTGGGTGGGTTTCCCCACCCTTGCGGGCGCTACCCGCCCGATCTAGGATCCGCTGCAACAGCGTCGGACAGGTTGTAAAACCCAGCGCTTAATCATCAACATGCTCACCCCCTGATCTTGATGATAGTCTTAGGCCGAAATCATCGACCAAGACCGAAATTAAATAACTTGTCCCAGCTGATAGACAGCCAAGCAAGAACGCATTCACAAATGAACGCTCGAAACTAAATAGTTCAGTGTAGGGTGAAAGACACGAAATAAAGGCCCCAACCCAGAAGCCAACACAAAGAGGGCAGTTCCAAAGTGTGTTCCACTTCTTTGTGTAATCCTTCTTTGGTCTTATGTCTTCAAAGATTTTGCCATACACAATGATAAATGTCATTCCATAGCAGACTAGAATAAAGTTTAATAAATTCAATTAAGCCTCACTAATATGTGTAACGACCGTAGAGATAAGGAGCAAACAAGTTACGTTGACGGATAGACCCTTTCTGATCTTCATGAGGCACTTCGCCAAGTTCAGTTGAATATTCTCCATCAGGATTGACCATGTGATCCTCGACCTCTTCGTCATGACCTTTGAGGCGCTTGATGTAAGGTTCTTCGTCTTGCATCCATTCATGGATAGCCAACAAAGCAATCTTGTTTACGTCATGTTCTTTCGCATCCATAAGTTTGCCTTCCATTGATCCATAGATGTTGCCACCTTGGATAGAATCATAATCCAAAACACCCTTTTTTCGAAGATACTCGAACAGTCGAGACTCGGCACCATAGACGAAGTCTGAGTTCATTTCTTTGGCGAAGGCTGTTACTTTGCGATCCTTTTGGTTGAGAACAATGTCGATGTCTCTGTGGGCAAAGATCATTAGATCTCCGTTAACTGCTGATTTGGCTTGGAGTTCAAACTCAATGCGCTCCTTATCTAAGATCTCAATCTTGACGGTTGGTTCTGATGGTTCTTCAGGTGTGTCGACCTGTTTGATCTTGATCTTTATAGGAGAGTTATCTTCTTCTTGTTCTATGATTTCTTCTTCTTGAGTTAGTTTGATTTTAACTGACATTGCGCTTTACCTCCGCTAAAAGGTCTTGAATGTAAAAGATTTCTTCGACCACAGTCTCATTTAAGGGCTGAGTTGCGTAGTTGTCCAGCTTTGCCTTAACTTTTTTAAAATTTTCGATTAGAGCAGGATTTCGACCCTTTACAATCTCGGCACTTACGGACTCTTTGAGGCGTCCAATTTCTGAATTTAGATAAGACTTGAGACCCAAGCCATTGTCTGAGAATGATGTGATAAAGTTTGTCAAAAGCTCTTTCTGCTCTGTTAGTAGAGAGTGTTCATAAGTGTCATTGAATCTGTTGACAAACATGTTGAACTCTAGCTTGTCAAGATGTTTCATTTCTGTGAGAACCTTTTCTGATCTGCTAAGATATTTTACACAGTTGTCTTCCAGCATGATGCGTTTTTTGGCTGAAAGATTATCTTGCTGCAAAAATAAGCCAACTGTTGCAAGGTCTTTGTAGTTTGGAACAAAAATCCCGAACGAATCTGAGCCTAGGGCTTTGTTGATTCTATTGATTAATTTTGTTTGCTCATTAAAGACATCTTTGCGATTGATTGCATCAAAGTCTTTTTTGGTCTCAGACAATAATCTGCGAGAGTAATCGGCTTTCAACTCTTTCGATTCCAGTAGTGATCGATAGATTTCAAGCTCTTGTGATAAGATTGTTCCTTTTGAAAAGAACTCTTTTAGAATCGCTTTTACGACTTGTTGTCTTTGTTTGTTCTCACGAATGACAGATTTTGTTAATGAACGAATCAGGCACTCATAAAGAAAAGCGGTATTTCTTTTCTTATTATGTTTCATGTCTTTATCCTTGTTTGTTTTAATTTTTTACTAACGCCACTTTGATGCAGAGGCTTCACTCTTCTCGGCGAAATCTAGATGTCGTTTGAATTCATTTGACATTCCCAATTCATCCACAGCACTTTGGATTGCAGTTATTGATGGATTTTTAAAAAGGACCATTGCGAGTTGAAAAAGAACTGTGTCTTGATTATCACCTACTGCATTGGTAATCATTTCTTTGATGTTTTCAACAGTCGTTGTTGCGTTGATTGGGCCGAGCATATCATATGCACTGCCAAGATCGTGGGCCGATGCACTGTCTAGGCGACCTTCATCATCTCTCGCATCTTCGCTCAAGAAGGACTCAAGTTCTTCCTTGATGATTTGTTTTAATGTCTCTTTGTTAAGTTTCATCTTCTTTTCCTTTTCGGTTCAACGATTCGAGTAGCGTCTTAATTTCCGCCTCAGATTTAAATAGTTGAGTTTCCTCAAAATCAGCAGATTCTGTTACTCCGCGAACCAATGAATCCAATCCTCCAAAGCCCACTTTGCCGGGGAATGTTTTTCTTGCAGTTCCAATCTCGCCTGAAGCAGTGTTATTCATTTGCTTTTTCAAGCCACCTTTCTTGTAGGTTAACTTGTGTTTCTTATAGC
>VMHT01128388.1_pt1 | contig 18076 bp, 8 predicted proteins | sample 4693611 | NCBI WGS metagenome assembly VMHT01 (sample SAMN12280063, study PRJNA550983) | marine metagenome | isolation source: seawater sampled from same location over 5 years 0.02-0.2 micron viral filtrate | place: USA: collected off the coast of southern California halfway between the port... ...
TTGACGAGCCACTTGCCATTTGTGCTAATCTCCTTTTAAAGAATGCTCTTTACTGTGGGGATAAAAAAAGCCCCAGGTTATGATTCCCAGGGCAACAGGAGTGTCTGAATTTCCAAAGGTGTAGCAACCAATGGCAAATTTATTTTATATAGTAGGCCTCTTTTTTTTCTTTTTACCTTTTTTCTGTTCTTTTTCTTTACGCTTCATATTGTATTCTTTTCCAGGACCAAAATATTCGTAATAAAACTTTCCTATTAAAGGCAGATTCTTTACTGTTTTTACATCTTCTGGTATTTTGTATTTTTCACCTTTCTTTTTGGTTCTGTAAAATTTGTCTAAATCTTGCATAGCAGATTCAAATAGAGGATTCAGTAAAAACACTGGTGGAGCCATAAACTTTAATGCTGTGTACGCCCAATTTTTATACCTTTTTTGCACATAAACTAAATATTTGTTAAAACCAAATAGCCTTAAAAGGTTGTCGGTAACCATCTCATCTAATTCTTGTTCTCTGCCATACATAAAGTTTTTAATTTTATCTGCTGTCATACCCGTTAGCATTAATACACTGGCAAGATAAATAAGCCTTCGCACACCCTCTGTTTTCTCTTTTGCTGTTTTACCCTGGTTCATCTTCTTAAATGCTTCATCTCTTATAACATTAAATTGTTTTATCTGATACGACTTTAACATATACATTATTCTGCCATTAGGAGCCTTTAGATAATATTCTGGCATTTCTGACAAACTAACAGGTTGAAAATCAGATAGTGTATAATGGGCTAAATATTTTATATCATCTGTAATATTACCAGATTTAAGATCGTTAATAACTTTAGGTAATTCTTTTTCGCTAAATGCTTCGTCTAATCTTTCCTGTAATGATGAACTAAACTTTCCTTTCCTGGCTTGTTTTTGGTATCGACCAATAGTGCTATTAATTAACGCTTCTTTACCAAGACTGTCGATATAATTAAGACCAGATAAGGTAAAAACTTTATCCAGTATTTTTGATGCACCTGGAACCTCTGTAAACTCTTGAGCAATCTTATCAATACCAATGTCTTTTTTGGTAATGACTGATTTTCTTACAACGCTTTTTCCTAATGCTTTACCCGTTTCAGTCAAACCACCACTGTAAACCGACCATGCCATATCACCAATCTGAGTCACTGAACTGGATACTTGCCCCATTGTAAGCAAATAAGATCCACTTCTCATCTTTGCTATTCTTGGATCCATTGGTCCCTGGGCAAATCGTATCCGTAATAAATTAATTAATTCGTCTTGTTGGTTTGGTTTTATAACTCCTTGATCTAATAGATTATCTACATATTCCCCCACAACATTGTTATCTACCTGGGTGTTTGGATCTTCTGGTCCCATGCCTTTACCAAAAAATCTTTTTATTTCTATTGCTTCGTTCATTTGCACAATATATCTATGCAATGCTGTATTGCTGTCGTAATAAAACTCGTTAAGATCAGTGTTTAAATATTCTATTTCTCTTTCTTTAAGGTTTGCTGGTCTTTGTATTCCTAATCTGCCACCAAATCCACGAATCAGATTATTAATTAGTTTTAATCGTTCATCTTTTTCTAATCGTCTACCTAACTCTTTTTCTTTTTCCTTAATATTGCTTTGTAATACTCCCCATGAATCAGATTCGTATAAGTAATTCATTAACCCATCGCTATCTTTTATTTTTCTTGGAAAGTAATCACTTAAATAATTAGGCTCATAACCAACCATTTCAGCACGAGCATATATATTGTCAAGCATATTGCGTACTTTTATAAACTCGCTACCCATATCATGTTTATCAAGGATGTCTTGTGCTGTTTTTAAATCACTGTTTTTCATAGCCAGGTCTAACACAGTATAATCGCCAATATTCTTTTTTCTTAATTTATCTGTTTGTTTCATAAAGTTTTCAGCAACCTGTAGATCTTTGGCTGTATTGATAGATACATTGAACTCAAATCTTCTAATGGATCTTTTTAGTTCTGGTGCTAACACTCTTAACCTGGTTGAAAGTGGAGTAAGTATTCTATTTAGAGTACCAGGCTCTTTAAATTCTTTTTTAATAGTTTTACCCAAACTAACAATAGCTTTTAGACGAGACTTACCCTCTACTTTGTTTCTTGCATCGTCATAGACTTTTTTGGGTACTTTAGGTGCTTCTTTCTGTAATTGTTTATGTGGCTTTATCTTTATAGCAGGAATGTCATCTTCAAATAAAGGTTGCTCTGGATTCCAACCCCACTCATGTATGCTATTGCCATCTGTATATATTTCTTTTACAGAAACTTTTTTAGATAGCACTGTATAGTTATCAAGATGTCTTTCTCCATGCTCTTTAGCATAATCTTTATTAATTGTTACCCAATCTCCTGGGTTTATATCTTTTACTGCTTTTGGTACTGCTCGATATATATTAATCTTTTTGTCAGGGTTATTTCTTAATAATCTAATTATTGCAATGGTATCATTGTCTTGTTTTCTGCCCCTGCTGTCTCCACCATGACCATAATACCTGGCTCCGTTTGGACCATATATATCATTAGGATACATTTCTGTAAGATCATGTCCAGGAGCACCATAATCAGCAGAAGGTGCAGTGTGTGCCCCTCTGTAGTTTGATTCGTTTAATACACGAGCAAATTGAAATTTAGTTTTTTTCCCAAATACTAATTTTCCTTTTACAGTTCCTTTTCTTCTACTAATATTTTCGTATGAAGTTGGGTTATTATAATCATCAAAGAAAATACCTTCCGTTATAAACCCTTCTCGATATAGTTTGTTAAAAACTCTTTTAATTGGAAAATAGCTATTTTCATCAACTCTATTTGTTACTAAAAACAATCTTTGACCACCATGATCTCTGGCAATCTTTCTTAATTGTGCCTTAATTCTGGCAATACCAAATCCAAATTTTCTTTTACTTCCTGCATTTACAAATTTTTGAACAGGCAAATCAACTAATGCGTTCATTTTCATTTGATAATTTGTTGCAAAAATAGATATTACATTTTTATTGTTTACAAAACCTCGCAACATTTGAGGAATACTTCCTGGCAATACTTTTTTTTGTACTTTTGCACCATCATCTATATCAAAAAATATTTCATCAAATGATTTATCGTATAAAGGATCCTCTATAGGTCTTGATTCATAAGGTAATTGTTTTACGCCAACAGTATAAGTTCCTTTTTTAAATTTATTAGGTAATATGTAGCCATATTCTTGTGAATTAATTATTACATGACCTCTAAAACCTTCTTTTTGCTTATCTGTAAATGCTGTAGCTGATTTATCTCCTTCACTTGCAATGGGTGCAGAAGAAGGGTGATTGTGCAATAAATAATATCCATCTGCACCACTTTCTGCCATTACTTTAGACATATGTCCCATTAGGTGAGAATCTTTATATATACCTAATTTTTTTACTCTAAAAGGATTAACCCAACCAGGCATCCTATTAGACATACCAGTATACTGTACTACTTTATCTCTACCATCTGGTTGTCTTTTTGTAAAAAATATATGGAATTTTTCAAATCGCCTGTCTCTGGCAACTTGAGCAATAACTGCTAACTCTTCTGGGGATCCAATTTTTTGACCGATGAAGTAGTTGGCTCCGTATTTTTCAAGGGGCTCCAGTACGTTGGAAACACGAACGGATACCCCGAGCCGAGATCGTAATCGAGACACCTCACCCTTGAGTTTTTTTGCTGTTTGCTTATCTTCTTCGGTTGCTTTTTCACGAAATAATTCTGTTTGCTTCTTATTTTGCAAACTTAACTTAATCTGCTCATTAAAATCAAGATCAAACCCTGGTTTAGCTGTAGCACCATTTACAGGCTTATCAATCTTTTGCATTTTCTTAATAGTTTCTTCGTATCTCTTATCTAACTCCTGTTGTTGTTTTTTTGCTTTGATTTTATTTATTTTATTATCAATTATTTGTTTAGATATAAACTCTCGCTCTCTGTCAATATTTAATAGTTCATTATGCAAACCATCTAAAATCAATTTATCTTTTTTTGATACTTCTTTTAATATATTTACGCCACCAAACATATTATACTGCTCGATGTCATCAAACATAGCACTTTGGTTCGGATCGTCTATGTTTGCTTCTGTAATCATTTGCTTTAGTAATCTTTTTGCATCTTTCCTTTCTTTTTTTATTTCGTCTACAATTTGATTATAAAAAGATGTTTCATCCTGATAAATTGCTTTGTCGTCTGCAACGATTCCTGCATTTTTAATTTTTTCGTAATTTCTAAAATCATTTACGACCTCTGGTCTAATTAACTCTCCTCTATCATTTGCTTTTACTATTGCATCTATATGTTTTTTGTCTAAATCATTTAATGCCCCAGGAGAGTATTTGCTAACCATAACATCTTCACCAAATTCCGTTCTATTCCTTTCATCAATAGTTAGTCTCCATAGGTTTCTATCCCAGGTACTTTTTGCTTTCCATTTATCATCATATTTTCTACCAACTACATCAGGATTTTGATATTTTTGCTTGTATGCAATTTCTTGTTTTTTCTTAATCCTGGTTTGTATTTCTTTTTCATCATTTAATTGTCTGGATAAAGTTTCGATGTAGTTTTTTTGCTTATTAATCTCTTCTAATACTTCGTTTGATGTCCCTTCTTTTGGCTGTAATGGATCTTTTCGTAATTGTTTTATGATGCTCCCTGGTCTTTCTTTCATATCAGCTATTTTTTCCAGGGTGCTTTCTACATTTAACTTCCAGTCAACATCATTTTGACGTATACCATTTTCTGTATACAAATAAGTAAATATATCATCCTCATACTTATCGGTCATCCAATCGTATTGTTTTCGTAGTCCACCTACATATGAAGATGTGCTTTGTATCTTTGGAAACTCGTTAACAGAATCGTAATTACTTTTTAAACTACCTTTGTTATCCAGATAAGATAGATTTAACAGCTTTCTTACTGCATTGGATTTTCCTGCATTGGATGTTGCTTTTGTAAGCCCTGGTAAAGCATTAGCAATATCAACCAGGCTATTTCCTTTGTCAAATCTTCTGCGAACTACTTTACTATTTTCAAAAGATGATTGCTCGGTTCTTGCCAGGTTACCTTCTTCTGACATATTAATTGCATCATCTATTGTTGTTCCTTTAGGTAATACTTTGTAGGTAGCAGATCCGTACCCACCCTTAACAACACCTCTGTGTCTATGATGTCCAGATACAACAATGTACTCGTTTGTTTTTGGGTCCTGGTACAATACTGGCTCATCCCATTTTTTTGGATCAAAGTTTTTTGCAATATCATCAATAACAGCCTGATTGTATTCTTCCCTGGGCTGAAACTTGGATTCATCTATCTTTATATCACTTGGTTTTAGTGTAACTGTTTTTAACCCTGTAGCTTCGCCTTTTGTTGGCTTGACTTCTGGCTTTACTTCTGGTTTAACTTCTGGCTTTACTTCTGGTTTAACTTCTGGCTTTACTTCTTTTGGTTTTGGTTCTAACTTTTCGGGTACCAATTTATCCGACTTTTTCGTCGAGGGCGTTACATCGGGGGCTGGTCCTGGGACAGGCATCGATGGTCGGGTAGGTTGCTCTGTTACAAAGTTTTCCTCACGAATATTGTTATCCAATATATCCTGGCGTTGTTTTCCTGTAAATCGAACAAATTGATCTTCTGTATAACCAAGACCTTTCATTCTGCGTAACTGTTCGCCTGTAGACAGCCTTAATACATTCTCTTGGCTTACTTTATCTGCTTTGCCAGTAGTTGGTACATCTACAGCTTCTTTTCTTGTTTTTGCTTGGGTTTGCAATAATTGAGTTTTAGCCCGATCTCCAATTTGTTTTATTTTTGCAACAGATCCTTTTGGGTCATTTGTTCTGATAAACCTGGATAAAAACTCTTCGGTTTGTTTTTCTATGTTTTTTGCAGATACACCTTTACCATACAATTCATTTGCAAAATCTTCTACGACTTTTGTGTATTGTTTTTGCTGTAGTTTAGTAAATGGTTTTTTACCAGCATTTGATCTCATGGTTTGCATTAAAGCAAAAATATCATCAGCCTGTTTTGCAAAATCTTTAACAGCAAACTGCCTATCTACTTCAGCAACATTCTTGTTATTTAATACACCAAACCCTGCAAACAACAAACCATTTAACAAAGCTTCCTCTGTTGTAGCACCTTCCATTAATTTAGAGGTTACAAAGCCATACGTTCCATCAGCCAATGCTCTTGCACCCCTGTTTGCTATATTGCCTGTAAGACCAAATCCTGCTCCAAATATGGCATTTTCTGTAATGATTAATGCTTTTTCATCTATTGGTGCATCTTCATCTATTTGATCTATAAGACTATAGGCTCCAAATGTACCAGCACCTGTGGTTGCTCCTGTTGCAAATCTTTGTATTGTAGCACCAGCAACACCTTTATCTTTTAGAACGTTACCAAGTTTTGTACCAGATATTTTTCTACCTAAATCAACACCAATTTGTGTTAATCGACCAGGCTCCCGTCTAAATGTTTCTTCAATTAACTTGCCACCTTTTCGGATTGTTTCACTTGTTCTTACAAGTCTTGGTGCATTTAAAAAAGAACCCGTACCCAAAAAACCAGCGAAGGTTCCAAATAATTGATTTATGGTATTTCTTAAAGGAAATAATGTTTGTTGCTGTGCCTTTTCTTTTGGTGAAAGCCCACCTAATGGTATCGCTGTAGTAAGAAAAGTTCTAATTCCTTGCCCTGGTCCACCAAATGCAGGATCTTCGTTTATAATTCCTTGCTTTACCAACTCGTCAATAGTTTGATCTCTTGCAACCTGTTCTTTTGTTTTTCCTGGTATGGTATACCCTGCCCTCTGGCTTGTTATTGTGGTAGGTTGTGCAGTTTTTAGTTTTTCCTGAAATATACGATCAAAAGGCTCTTGGATCCGTTCTAACTCTGCACGAAACTCTAAATCGTCATCTGTTAAATTTTGTTGCACACCCCTGGGCTGTCCTATAGTTGGCTGTGTGCCATCAGGAGGTAACATAAATTGATTTTGCTGTGGAACTACAGGATCCTTTCTAACATCTTTTACTGTTCTAATTACACCAGGTTTATACAGTGCATCTAAAACAGTTCTTTGCACCTCTGGTGGCTCATTCACTACGCTTTTTTCTGTGGACTGTACTTCTCGTAACTTCTTTACAGGATCTGGATCATTTACAATAATATTTTTTCGAGCCTGTTCTATGGCTCTTTCGTTTTCAATATCTTGTTGTATTTGATCTATTACATCATCCAGGCTGTTACGATATATTCTTTCTCCTGCGTAATCGAGTAAATCTTTTGGTGTTGCCATTTATTTCCTAAAAAAACTTTGAGTTGATAATTTTGTTAAATATTTTCTTTTTGCTTCTAATCTTCTTTTTATTTCTTCTGGCAATTCGGGTTTATCAGGAATTGATGCTGTGTTAATGTCAAGCAGTTCATTTAATTCCCTTTCCATTTTATCTATTTCTTGATTTCTTTTTGCTTCCCCCATGGTAATGCCTTGTTCTTTAGCTTTTTGTGCAGTCTGCAAATCTTTTTGCAACTCATCCATACGTTCCTGTGCAATTCTAAAGTTAGATCCTTTTCTACCTCTTGGATCAAATCCAGGCGTATCTATCTCTATTTCTCTGGACATACCTGGTATAGGTATTACTCTGTCTGTTCCTGGTATTGGTATAGATCTTCGACCTCTTAACGTTGTTTTCTCTTCCATTTTACCAGAAAAAACAGGTTCCCCATCTTTATCGTACATTAGGTTGCGTTGATTTTTCATAGCTTTTAGCAATCGATCTACAGCATCAACACCTTCTTCTTTACTTCTACCAGTGAGTTTATTTAATTCATCTTGCTTTTTTAATTTTTTTACCTCTGCTTCTGTTCTTTGCTCTTTGGTAAGAGGCTTGGCAGTTAAGGCTTCTGCTTTTTGCCTTCTTCTAATTTTGGCTATTTCTTCTCGAAGTAATTCTCTTTCAGATTTTGCAGTTGCTTTTTTAATTGCATCTTTTTGCTCTTGCTTTGCAACTGCTGTAGCAAAATCAGCTTTTTGCCTTTTCTTTATATTCTCACCAAACAGTTTTCGTAATTCATTTACATCAATTTGTGCCATATCTATTCTCCACTAAATAATTCTGGATATAAAAGCCTTGCATAGGACAATCTTGACTCTAATTCTGTGTTATCTCGTGAATTTGTCAAAAACTCCATTACTTTACCACGATCAGGTACATCATTTTTTTGTTTAAAAGATTCTATTGCTCGTTTATCTGCGTTAGATAATCCTTTTCCTGTAAAACCTAAACTTGTGCCTGTTTCTGGGCTAAACACCTCTTCAATATTAGATGCACCGAATTTGTCCACAGCGTTCATATATGATTGATCTTTTCTTGCTTGGTTTGCTTGTGCTGTAGATGCTCTTTGTCCATAAATATTTCCTGCTGTTTCTGCTACAGAACCTATCGTACCCAATACAGCATTTCTTCTTTCATTAGCATCTCTATCTATTGCCCTGGCATAGTTTTCCCTGGCTGATGATTTTGCTCGTTCTTCCCTGGCCGAAATATCTCTGGCTGTGTCGGTTACTGTTCTGCGTACATCTGCTTCAGCTTCTCGCAATCCTCTTTGTATAGCTACCGAACCTCCCATGCCTCTATTAATTGCACTGCCAATGTATCTATTTCTTGCTACCTGGGCGTTTCTTCCTGCTGTTGTACCTACTTTATCCAGGATGTTTTTTTCTTGTGCTTGAGACAAATTCCCTTCTCTGCTTCGCTCTCGTAGCAATCTACCAAACCTGGTGTTTTGAAATTTAGGCTGTAACAATCTTGACCCAGCTTTAAATGCTCTTCCAGCACCCTGGGCTATCATCATCATGGTCATGGGATCCATAATTTACTCCGTTTCTATTCTCATTCGTTCCACCGAGAATGGATTGGTACTCGATGGAGTGGTTAGTTCTATTTCAAATTTCTTTCCGTATCGTTTGATCGGAAACCTGTTTACGCCACCATCGGCTGTAATTGTTTTGGTAAAGGATGCAGATCCAGATCCATCCAGGTATACGTTTACTGTTAAACTATCTGTGCCTGTAAACTGTATCATCCCGTATCTAATCAATCTCTTTTTATCTAAATCCATACGAAATGTTTTACTTTTCCAGGCTGTTCCTACTGCTTCGTCTACATCAAATTTCTTTATATCGGTATCGGTATTATCCCAGGCTAATGGTCCACTATTTTCTCCAAAGGTAAGAAGATCCAGGTTTGTAGAAGTATCTACTATTCTCCAAGTTTTCAATACAATATGGTATGCCCATACAACTTGTGTAGCTGGGCTACCTATGTCCCAGGTATACAATAATTCATTATCTTTTTGATTGTAGATTCCTTTTATATCTTTCTTGCTAACTGCTGAATCAAACTGATCCTCAATCGGTAAAGATATTTTTTCCATAATAGAAGGCGTAGCATCTGCACTGGCTACTGTATTGGCATCTAACTTGTAAATACCATCGTGATGAACAAAGAATATACTATCATGGATTTCTACAATCCCTTCAGGAGCAATATTACCGATGTTAATTTTAGACTCTTTTCTTCTCCAGGTAGTCGGAGTAGCAGGATCTATAATATCCAATACAAATATGGCTTGGGCTTTGAATACAACAAGTCTGCCAAATATTTCTGATAAGCCTGTAATCTGACCACCCTCTCTGTCAGGAAAAGGAATTACATTGCTTACAGGTCGAACATCGTAAGCATTTAATTCGCTATAAGCTACCCAATCGTTTTGCTCTTCGTTTTTACTTCCAGGATCCAATACAATATTTCCAAGAAACAATCTACCTTTTAATATTTTTCCAAATTGAGCGTTTATCTTGATCTTTTTTTCCTGGCCATAGGGATGTTCGCCTAACGAGGATAAACCCTTGTCTATAATGCTTATTTCGTTTACATCCGCACTTACAACAGCCGATACATCTGCAAAGGTTGATACTATTACTTCGTCATCAACCCAGTTTCCACTTTGGGGTCCTTTATCTACTTCTATATAAGTAAACCCTAATTGCTCATCAAAAGTTGTATATACTTTTTCAATTTTAAATGTTTTTGAAGTAGAAGATGGTTTTGTTGCTGTAAATTTTTTGGCAAGGATACTGCTTAATTTCATGGTTCCATCGGTATCTCTCCAGGGAGCCATTGTAAAATCTCCATTACTATCTTCACTGGGCTGTGGAATTATAACAGCCATGTATTTTCCAGCAAATGCACCTTCGCTTTTTGTACCGACCTGCGTATTCCAGCCCCCAGGTACTGGGCCAGGAATCTTTGCTTTATATATTTTCCAGGAATCATCATGTATTCGACCTTTAATACTGTCATCGGTAACAAACTTATACCATCCCGTAACTGTAGCTGTATCTGATTTTATCGAAGTATACTTGCTGTGTTCTTTTGCATTCGTAAGGACAGTAAGTGTTTGACTTGATTGACTTGCAGTCACTGGTCTGTCTATTTCAAAATGAGTTGAATCGGTAATACTTATAATGGTTGCACCACTTTGTACTCCAGTTGGACCAGTTCCATCATTAATAATATGCCCAACTGCTATAGAGCCATTTGCACTGTGAGTAATCGTAGTTCCTGTATTTGTATAAGAAACTCCAGTAACTGTATAATTAGGAAACCCTCTGGTTACTGTTAAATTGTTACCAGATATTCCACCATTATGTATGTAGACTCTTTCGTAATCGTCAGCATCATCATCTTCTTGAGAGTTGTTCTCGCTAATTGAAAGATCTCTTTGCCCTATTTTATAGACAGTGTTGTCAGTTATGTTAGAAACATTATTTACAGTTATTGTTGAATCTATAGCTGTTAAATCCTCGTTTAATGTAGCACCTGTTGGTTCAAACCCTGTAATAGCACTTATTTTTAAAATGTGTTGCTTTGTAAAAGATCCTACCTTGATTGCATATTTCCAATTTGGACTTAAATAAGCATAATAATTATTATCATCAATGCTGTTTTGATCTGATGTAAGATTTTGTACAGTACCATCATTTAACCAATTTTTAATTGCATTCTCTTTATCTTTTATAAAAATAGTTTTATCGTTAAATACCTCAAAATTCATTATTAATTCTGCATCTGCTGAAGTAGTAGAAGTAACATCTGTATCTACAAATGTATATGAAGTTACCAGTTTATACGTTTCATAGATTCCACTAATTTTTTCTGCACGATATACATTTATGCCTGTAATTCGTTTGCTCATAGTAGAGATAGGTAGATCCAGCACTAATTTAATTTCTGATTTCCTTACATTGTCATCATCCCCTGTATTTGCAACCACTCGCTTAATAGCATCATCGTCAATTTGTGTTTCTTGAACACCATCATAAATAGCTGTAACTGTGTATTTTAGAGTATCTGAACCTCGTATTTCTTCGTCAGTTAAATTTAATTCTACATTTTTAAACGTGAATGGATTCGTAAGTCTGTTTTGCTCTACAAACCAATCAGGACCATATACTGTACTGCCATTAAATAGACTTCTGTCAATATGCCCTATCCAGGTTCCCTTTGCTTCAGATGATCCAACCTTTGCAATATTTCCAGGAAGCACTCGCAAAGTATCTCCAAATGGAATAATAGGATTTCGGTCTTTTTTATAAAAAGTTGTACCTACACTATACCTATCTATAATATCAATCCATCGATATTCACAATCTCCTGATCCTGTCCAAGTATTCGCATACCAACCTATGTCTGACATTTTAAATACATCTGCACTATCTGAAGCAGGAGTACCAGCTTGTGCTTCCGTTCCATAGACACCAATCCACGCTTTTGCATAGGTAAAAAAGTTTTGTGGTGTTGCACAATCAGCAAAACAAGTTGGGTTCCAATTAACTTTACCTGAAGAAACATCTGATCCTGGATTCATCATTTCTGTTACTGCCTTACTACTACTTACTCGGTATAAAATACCTGAACTTGCAGTGGGGCTACTGACATTGTCAGTACCTACCATTAAATATTTGGTTCCTGAAGGAAGGTTATATGCTTTATCAATAAAAGTAATCACAATGGATGCAGAAAAAATTGAACTGTTAATGTGGTTTCCATAAAGAGCATTAATAATTGTGCTTGATGTATGAGAAGAATACTGTAAATAGTTTACTCCTGCTCTTTGATACCATATTACAATGGATTCTGACTTATTGCTGTTTTCACCAAAATCCATTTTGGTAACTTGTTGAACAGTGCTATTCTCTAAAGTGGTTCCCCATAAGGTCCACGATGTTTCTGATGATAAAATATCCAATGTGTATATTTTGGTTATATTGGAAGTATTAATTACTATTGTAAGATATTCGTGATTGACTTCGGATGCACTTACTGTTCCATTTGCATTTAAATTATTGGTCTGTATTAAAGAAGTAAGCCCTTTTGTATCAATAACTGCTATTCCTGTTGTGGATATAACCGATGCACTGTCTGATGTAGTAATTTTGTACAAAACATTTAACCCTACTGCAATAAAATATAAATTACCATTGGCTATGGTCATGTATGATTTAGAGCATAATGCACTGGTAGAAAGCGTAATAGGAGTTCCTTCCGATACATTTCCACTGGCATCACAAGTGTATTTTACCAAAAAATTAAAATTTCCAGAATCCTGGTAAGAATAATGAATATAAATCCCTTCATTAAAACTGATCATACCACAAATGGTAAAATTTGTTTTTGCTCTGTAGGTATTGTAGTTAGTCGTACTTAAGTCAAGGTAACTGTCACCAGTAGAACAATATGCCAATTTATCAGCATTAGAAGCACCCCCTTGAGCAATAGATAACACTCTTCCAACCGAAGAAGGCATAGGAGCAATAGCTATGCTTCCAATCGCACCAAACTTTGTTCCACCAAAATCCACTGCTTCATCTACCAATACATGAGCAGAATGTTTTCCACCCCATCCTTTGGTACTTGCACCCGTAGTAAGGGTAGTTTCAAAAAAGTTTTTCCCACCCCAGGTTCTGGCCATATCTGTATTTACACCTATGGTTGCTGTACTTGGAATATGATCGGCTTGGTTGTATACACCAGCACCTGATATACTTGCCTGTGGCGAAGCATTATCTTTACAATCCTGGACCAGCACATAATCATCTTCTACAAATCCATGAGCAGATGCAGTTTTAAACCAAACCACATCATTTTCTACCTGTAAATGATCAGTAACATCAGGCAACCCAAAATCAAACCACCAAAGTTTTACAACATTAGAATCAGTTATTGTTACCAATAAATACCGATACCCATCTCCTGCATCATTGGAACTTTGTGTACCCATTGAAAATTTATCAGAAACAAATGTATAAATATTATAAACAGTGTATGTACTAACGGGAGCAGTAGCGTTGTTTACAAAAGTCAAACCAATAGCAGGAACTGCTGATGATGCTCCTGCACCAAACGTTTTCTTTAACCTTCCTGCTTCAATTTTAAGGTTCTTAATCTCCTGGGCAACGTTATCTGGCAAATCTTCCAGGTCTGCATTGGTTAATGCACCCTCAAAATCTTTTATATCGATGTATTTTGCCATTAACCGACAGGATAATTAGGATATACAGGATCAACCAGGGCGTTGCTACTGCTGTAGTCAAATGGTAACCCTTCTCCGACCACATTTGTAGCTGGATTCTGGTTATATCTGGCTACAAACTCAAATCCTCGGTTCATTGCAGTGTTCATTCGATCAGGTTTATCAGATAATCGCCATAATTCTGCTTCTGCAAACTCTAATATTGCATCGTGAAAGAGTGCGTTTAGGTCGCTGGTGTTCCCTCCTGCTAATGCTGTCGGTGTTTTGATGTAATAACAGTCTACATTGGCAGAATTGTTGTAAATATAAATTCTATTTTTAAAAATAAAGTATACGGGCTCTGTAGAACTAAACGATACATAGCCTGTAGAAAAGTCTTTGACGATCTCAAAGGACACTTTGCGTATAAATTCACTGTTTGCAATGCGTACTCCCAGGATTCCCAGTGGTCCACCAAATGGATCCGAAGCCAAGTCTTGATCTTGAGTTGGAATAAAATAACTTTTAAAAAAGGTATCTACATCGTTATCGGTACGCATAGATATACCAGTAACCAAAACATGAAGATCGGTTAATAAATGCCTATTTAAGGACTGTATTAGCCTATCCTGGGCACGATTTAAGTATCGTAACTTGACTGTATCGGAAAAAAGATCCCCAGCAGAATCTTCCATCCTGTCTCCTAATATTGTTAGCATATCGTTTGTAGTCATTTGTTTCTCCAGGTTGAAACGCCCCCCCTAAAAAAGGGGGGATGTTTCGTTTATTGTGTTACTTATCCGTAGGTTCTTGGTGAATACAGATTTTTTACAACGCAATGTGCTTTTCTGTTAGATACCACCATGTTACCAAAAGTATGTACCTTCTGCACAAATGTGTTACTCTGTGGATCTTCAACCATGTCAGATGCAGTAAACTTTGCACCAGAATTAAAGAACATATACAGGTAATCTGTGTTGATAAAGTACATTCTGCCATCAATATCAGATGCTTGTGCTGTAACAATATCCTGGTCAGATATAATGTCAATACCTCTGTAAGACATTCCAACAAAGCCCATTTTAGCCATACGATCCGACTCTAAACTTCCACGCTTAAACTCGCCTAATTCAGACTCTAATAAATCGTAGTGATACTGTGACATTACAATAAGATCTGGGTTTTCACCTGTTTGTGCTTTTGCTTTTGCAATTCCACGAGCAAGGATTCTTAAAATGTAAGTATCTAAACTCGGATCTTGAAGGTCACCTTCATCTATGTGGGCTCCACCAGATGAACCAGTTTCGTCAGCAAAATCAGCAACGCCTAATACAGGTGTTTGCCAAAACTCATTTGCAGTAAAAGCACCATTGCCATCAGTTGTAACTGTAATACCACCTACTGCTACACTTTGACTCGCTCCCGATACGTTATTTAATAGTTTTCCTAAACAATCAAATGCACCAGAAACCTGTGATGTTTTAAATAGGTTTTCAGCTACTGTTTTTTCTAACTGTTTCTGTAGGTTTTGTACTTTTGCACCCACAATGTTTTTAATGGCCTGTGGACTGTTCATTAACAAGGTTTCTTCTTTTGTTAATAAAAAGTGACCAGTTAGCATTTCTGGGTTGTAGGTAGCTGTTTGTGCTATTTCTACATTGGTTGGTACATAACCGTTAGAACTTGCGTTTGCAATTCCATGACGATCACCAAATACAGTTTGGCCACCAGCCTGGTATTCTACGGGTACAACGATCTGACGACCATTGAATGTTTGTGCCTTCTGCTTCATTAATGCGAGTAATGGATGAGACTTCTTAAAGATGTTATCATACAAAACAGGCATATAATACTGCTGAATAAGGGCACTTAATGATGAACTACTTGTTACTATAGACATATTCTATCCTTATTACGTTTATTGATTAAAAAATGATGCGACATCAATATCTGCGTACGTTTTTGGCGTACTTACAGATTCTTTGACACCAGCATTTTTTGTTATGTTTACAGGAACATTTGGCTTTGGTTTTTCAGCTACAGGTTCAGCTTTTACCTTGTCGAAATTCATCACTTTGTATGCTTCTTCCAGGGTAAGTAACCGATCTGTGTCCTCATGTACTTTGATTGCAAAGGCCAACACATCATCTGCCTGTTCACTCGTCAATGAAAAGGTGTTTTGTAGTTGTACTAAACTGTTATCCAGTTCTCTCTCTGCTTCAATCGTAGCCAATCGTTCCTCTGCTTCGAGCAGTTGATCTTGATAAGGGTTCGGGAGTTCTGTATTTTCCATCGACAGGGAGTCATGGAAGAGTTGCCCTGCTTCTTTTCCTATTTCATCCTCGATTGCTTCTCGCAATGTTTCGGTGAAATCTCCATTTTCCTTGATCTTTTCTATAAGCTGAACTAATGGCTCTACTGCTCTTCTTTGATCTGCTAACTGCTGGGCTTTCTCCGTATTGGATTTAGACCAGTCATGCCTGTTAAGCGAATCTTTACGCCATGTTTCCACATCATCCAATGTATACCTGGAGCCATCTTCTGTTTCGTAAACGTATTTTTCATCTTCATCTGTTGGTTCACTAACCGTTTGGGTTTGCTCTGGTTCACTGTCTGATACTTCTTGTTCAGCTTCTTGTGTTTCGGCTGGTTCTTCTGACTCTGTGGTCCCAGCCTGTTCTGTATCGGACTCCTGGGTTGATTGCTCTTGAAAGAGTTCATCAGGAATCGAAATTTCTTGATAGCTACCTACTTTGGTAGGTGCTGATTGTTCACCTGGATCCACACTGCTACCAATGGTAATCTGCTCGGATTCTGGTGTTACATTTAAATTTGTTGTACCTGTTACGTTTATTTCTGCCATGATTATGTTCCTTTCAGTTGGTCTTTCGACACTGGTTTTTGAGTAAAAAAAAAGCCCAATGACTACCAGGTTCTTCCTGATACATCACTGGGCTTCTTGTTTAAAGATTGTCCCTATGTTTTAGAGGTTACTTCATTCTTTTAGCTTAATACTTTTCCTTTCATTGATATTGGCTACGCCACCTTCAAAAAAATTAATCTCAATTTTTCCTGTAAACTTCTTTGCTACCTTCATCTGCAAATATGTAAATAGCTTTTTCATTAATATTTTGCAGACTTATACATGGCTTTTTTATACGCCTTGTAGCCTTTCTTTTTCTTTGCTTTGCTTTTTTTGTGTTTCATATCCTATTGATAGTTGTGGGCAAGAATAAACTCAACTCAAGCCCTGGGTTGTTCCATTTCTGGATCCTCCTGCCCACCAACCAATCCTGCTACGGTGATAATCCTATCCTGTATTTCTCTTGGAATGGACTGAAAATCTTCGGTTTCTGTTAGTGTCGGATTCTCAATAATCATTTGTGCCACCATCTCTTCTGCTGGTCCTCCTGGACCTTCAGCTAACAACTGTTGTACTGCACCTGTAAACTGCTGTTGTATCTGTTCTACTTGCTGTACTTGTTGTTGTGGTGACATTTGCTGATTTCTAACATAAAAGTTTTGTATGATCTGCTGTTTATCAGGCACATTCAAGGCATTCACTACTTCCTCAATGCCATATACACCCAACTGAAATAACTCCAATGCTCGTTCTTCATTGGCTACACGACCCTGGGCAAACCTGGATCCTGTAGCAACCTCGATGTCAAACTCGCTATCCATCATTCGTTTGGCTGTACCAGGATCAAACTCTGGTGTACCTTCCATATTCCCATCGGCATCATACACTGCTGTAGGATTGTACTCTACAAAGCTAAATGCACCCTCTGCATCACGCTCCCTGATAGACTTGATCTCTTCGTCATAGGTCAGGATCATTTGCACCATGTATTCGCCTATTTCTTTGGTAAGCCTTCCTACTTCTTTGTTAATCTTAAATCTTTGCCTGGTCTGACTGGCTTCTTGCAATGCAACAATCGCCCTACCTGATGAAACTCCTCCTGGTCTACGACCCTGGGTAACATCATTGACACCTGTAATGGATTCCATATACTGTGCGACCTGATTAATGTAGCCCTGGATGTATCCTGGAATTGGTGGTGGCATCTCAAACGTAACATCTCCAGGTTCTACTACAGTTATTTCTTCACCAGGAGCCCCTGTAATCGGCCTTACCATCTGTCCTTTGGCTCGTTGTGTTACCTTACGAATCGGAAAACCTACCTTGCGTATATTCTCATTGATTGCACTAAAGGTTTCGTTGATTGCTTTGGTCTGGGTACGCACCAGTTCTGTCTCGCCAATACCCCAAAAGTTGTGTGGACTCTTGTAATTAGACACCATAAACACTGGCATCCTAAATAATTCTAATGGTTCATCGACAATTAGCTTATCATCAACAATAACTGTATGCCTACCATTCGGATATTTCTCTTTATCGGCTTCATTACTGTAACATTCTATAA
>VMHT01074095.1_pt1 | contig 18066 bp, 26 predicted proteins | sample 4693611 | NCBI WGS metagenome assembly VMHT01 (sample SAMN12280063, study PRJNA550983) | marine metagenome | isolation source: seawater sampled from same location over 5 years 0.02-0.2 micron viral filtrate | place: USA: collected off the coast of southern California halfway between the port... ...
CCCATATGGTCCAAGTCAATCAGATCGCGCTCGACAAGCTCGACGAGTACAGCACTAAACTCAGCAGCGGTGTCTAAGGATTATCCACAGGCTGCAGTTAATAACGCGAAGCGTGCGCTCAAGTATGCTGAGGACAATGGCTGGGGCAGCTGTGGCACGCCAGTCGGTAGGCGCAGAGCATCGCAGATTGCGAGCCGCTCAGAGCTATCGGACGATGTGATTAAGCGTGTCTATAGTTTCCTGAGCCGCCACGCACAAAATGCTGACGTACCCTATGACGAAGGCTGTGGCGGTTTGATGTATGACGCTTGGGGCGGTAAGTCGATGCTGCCGTGGGCCAAGAAGAAAGTCAAGGAGATGAGCGAACGCCAGCAGCGCAACCGTGCTAAGGCGCTCAAGAACAAAGTTGAGGAGCACAACAAAGAGGTGGACGCTGCACACAAGAAGGCGACCGTGTCCATGCTTGAGAAGGTGTACGACCGAGGCGTGGGTGCATACAAGACGAACCCGTCAAGCGTGCGGCCATCGGTCAAGTCGCCTGAGCAGTGGGCCATGGCTCGCGTGGGGTCATTCCTGTACGCCTTGAAAAACGAACGCTTTCGCGGTGGCAAACATGATACTGACCTATTCCCGAAAGGTCACCCGCTACGATCAAAAGAAAAAGAAAAAAAGATGGAAGAGAAAAACAGCAAGCAGCTAGCAGAGCTGCGCAACAAATACGGCGACGACGTCGAGCTGAGAACAGCCGAGGTCCGTGCTGCAGGTGATGATTCGCTTGTCATAGAAGGATACGCTGCCAACTTTGAGCAACGCACAGACCTTGGATATTTCAAGGAGGAGATTGCACGCGGTGCATTCGAGGACGTCATGGAGGACGACGTGCGGTTGCTGCTCAATCACGACGGCGCACCGATGGCACGCACCACGAACGGAACGCTAGAACTCAGCGTTGACGAGAACGGACTCAAGTACCGCGCAGCATTGGCCGACACGCAAGACGGTCGAGACATGTACAAGCTGATTAAGCGTGGCGACATCACGCAGTCCAGCTTTGCCTTCACGATTGGCGAGCAGGAGTTCAGCGAGGATCGCAGCGTGCGGCGCGTACTCAAGGTAGCACGCCTGTTGGACGTCAGCCCAGTCACGTACCCAGCCTACCCAACCACTACGGTGGCGGCGCGACAGATGGCCGAGGTTAAGCCTGAGCCAGTAGAAGAAACTGAAACGATTTCAGAGGCGCAACCTGAAAAGCAGGAAGTGCGTACCTTTGAACAAACAGCGGAGAAAGCCGCAAAACAATTTAAGATTATGAACTTTCGCAACTCAAATGATGCGGCCCGCTACATTTCCCAGCTGGAAGACAAGTTGGCTAACATCAACGCCCTCGCAGAAACCGAGGAGCGCGCGTTGACTTCTGAAGAATTGGAAGAAACGCAAGATATTCACGCAAAGCTCGAAGCTGCAGAACAGCAGCGCGACGCTCTTGCAAAAAACGAACAGCGCTTGAAGACTCGTGCCGTTGCAGCCGATGCGGTTGTACGAAGCGACAAGGAAGCGATCAAGGCAAACGCCAAGTTTGACTTTGGTAAGGCTTTGCGCGAAGCTGCACAAGGCGGCGTGACTGGCCTCGAAAAAGAGGTGATGCAGGAAGCACGCAAGGAAGCCAGCGCCTTGGGCCTCGGCTTGCGCGGCGACTTCAGCATCCCTCAGTCAATGTTGGTTGAAGCTCGTAACGTATACGGTGTTGACTCATCACAGTCAGGCGTAAATGACGCAGTCACAACTGTAGCCACTGAGGTAACTGAGTTGGTTGGCGCTTTGCGTTCAAACTCTTTGCTCGCAGCTACTGGCGCTACACAGCTCAACGGCTTTGTTGGTGACATCAAGATGCCATCACTGCCAACCGACGCAGCAGAGGAGCCAGCAGAAGGTGCTTCTGTTAGTGGTAACACTGGCGCCATGGGTGCACAGACGTTGTCACCTCAGCGCATCGCGCAGCAGATGATCGTCACCAAGGAGGCTATCAACCAAACCAACGGCAACATGGCCGCTGTGATTGCTGCTGACTTTGGCCGATCTATCGCCAACGTACAGGACAAGATTGCTTTGAACAGCATCCACGGTGTTGGTGGTGCAACTGCTTTGGCAGGTGGTACTGGTACAGTTGTTTTGGCAACTGAGTCAGGCACAAATGACTTGGCTGCAACAGACAGCGAAGACATCCGCGACTTGTGGGCTGCCATCACTGCAAACGGTGCAGAGAATAACACAGCCTTCGTTTTCCACCCAACTAACTACGCGCACTTGCTCGGTATTGCAAATGTTGCATCAGTTAGCGGTTTGGTTGAGAACGGTCAAATCTTTGGTTACAACGTACTGACAAGCGGTTCAGTACCGGCACAGAATTTGGCTGCTGTAAACTGTGACCAGTTGATTGAAGGCGGTGCAGCTTCTGTAGCTGACGGCTTGACTTCTGTACAGTTTGGATACTACGGTGACTGGACTGACTTGTTCTACGCAAACTGGGGCGGCCTCGACGTAACTGTCGATCCATTCTCAGGTATCTCAGCTGGAACTGTCAAGATTGTAGTCGATACTTTCTTCGACGCTAAGGTTCGACGCAGCGGTTCACTCGGTGCAATGGTAATGGCTAACGCTACTATCACGAACTCGTAAGAGTAGATTGATTGAATGAGAAAGGGCCTCGCAACCATGCGGGGCCTTTTTTTTATCTTGCACCCATGTACTACACTTTAGAGATTACTGGCGCAGCTGCCGAGGCCAGCATCGTCAGCACCGCCGACCTCAAGACATTTTTGCGCGTAGACCACAGCGACGAGGACACGCTGATTGAGGCGCTACGCAGCGCGGCCATCGAGTACGTGCAGAACTATTGCAACGTGCAGCTGGGCGACGTCACGGCGGTTATGTATCTCGACGAGTTCCGTGGTACGTGGGAAATACCTGTTGGTCCTGTGCGCAGCATCACCAGCATCGTCTACAACAACACCCCGAGCACGACGCTCACATTGGCGACCTCGCAATACTACAGCGACCTCAAGCGCAAGCCCGCACGCATCACCACCATCTCGCCGCCTACTGTGCATCCTGACACAAGCAACGGCGTGCAGGTGACCATGGAGCTGGGGTATCTTGAGGCCGAGGTGCCTGACGGTTTGATTCACGCGATCAAGCTGCTGGTCGCACACTTCTACGAGAACCGCAACATTGTCGTGGTGGGTACAAGCACAGCAGAAGTGCCTAACCTGATCCACAGCTTGCTCAATCCTTACCGCGTAATTTCTGACCGATGAGGATAGGCAAGAGTGACCGACGTATTACGATAGAGCGCTACACCACTACAACCAACGCCTATGGTGAGCGTGTGCAATCGTACAGCACGCTCATCACTGTGTGGGCCGAGCTGATGAAGACGGGCGAAGGTATGACCGAGCGCATTACCACCGATCAGGACATGCCTGTGCAGCGCGTGCGCTTTAAGATTCGCAGCAGCAGCGACAGCCGAGGCATCAAGGCCGACGACCGCGTGCTGTATGACGGCAAGTATTACAACATTCAAGGCATCGAGGAGGTAGGACGACAGGACCAGCTTGTATTGCTTTGTCAAATCACGGGAACGTAATGGCAAAGGGCAGCCTCGAAATGAAGGGCGCTGGTACTGGCTTTGAAGGTATCGGCGTAGACATCAAGCCGCTGATGAAGCAGCTGGAGAATTTGCGAAAGCAAATCAATGATGACAAAGTGCAGCGCCGCATCCACCGCGAGGTTGGCAAGTTGTACAAGGACGAGATGAAGAACAACATTAAAGACGCGCGTGAGGTTATTCGCATACGACGTCGCAAGCAAAAGCCGCTCGATATTCCGATTGGCACATTGAACCGTTCGGTGCGCGTGTGGTTAATTGACAAGCAAGCGAATACCTATTGGGTAGGGCCGCGCGTAGGTGGTCGCATGCCGCTTGACTCTGACGGATGGTTTGCCAACATCGTCGAGGGCGGTGATGGTAAATTTGGCGAAGGCCGAAACAAGGGCGTATTTGAGCGCTCGATTCGCAACAAGCGAAATGCAGCATTTACGATGATGCAAACCAAGTATCAGAAGGCGATAAACAAGGCAGCAAAAGCAAAGAAGAAATGAACGCAGGTAAAGCAGTATACGGAATTTTGAGCGCCAACAGCGGCGTCACTGACTTGGTAGGCACGCGCATCTTTCCTGAGATTGCAGAGCAGGAAGCAGCGACGCCATTCATCATTTACCAGCTGCAGAGCGTAGCGCCCGAAGATACGCACGACGGACCGTCCAAGCTCGATGAGGTGCGCTTTGAATTCTTGTGCTATGCCGATACCTACAACGAAGCGGCTGACCTTGGTGAAAAGGTGCGAGCCGCGTTAGATCGTGTAAAGGGCACGTTCAACAGCGTCAACGTTGAAAGCGTGCAATTCAATGACGTCGATGTTGAGATTGAATACCAGCCACGCCGATACAGCCAAGTGCTAAAGTTCACCTTTCGCATTAAGCGCGATGATGTCACGATACCTCAAGGCCCACCAGCAATTGTAACTGACGGCGACGGCAGCACGCATGAAGTTGACCCGGGCGGTACTTACACATGCATTGTGGCAACTACGCCATTAGGCATACACTATCACCGTGTAATTCCGTGGGATCAAAACGACCCAAGTTTAACGGCATACGTTGCTTACCAAAAAACGCAGGGAACTTACGATTATACCCCGCCAAGCAATCCCGAAACAATTGCAATGTTAGCCAATGGATACGTAGGCACAGACAGCGGCGCACGTTTAGCTGAAAACAATAAATTCGGTAATACTTTCAGATTTACTAACGACGAAGGCGAACAGTATACTGAAGGGTTTGCAGAAAGCGGCAGCAATACAAGCAGCAACCCGCGGTATTGCATTGACCACTTTACGGGGTTAGGTTGGTACGTTCAGGATGCATATAACGACCGAGTGCAGCGCACGCCGTCGGAAGCGTCCACATACGTGAGTTCATTTACTTACGCGGGTTTTAGTGATTGGCGTTTAGCAGATGCATCGGAATACATAGTTGCCGCGCATTATGCCGATTTCGTAAACAGTTACACAGGGGTTTATGCGCCATTTGTAGACGAGTTGACAAGACAGTATGGCGGACAATTTTGGTACGGTACTTACACTAAGGACAATAATTATCTACAGTTGCGGACGAACGGCGGAACATTTCAAGAAAGAAACGCCACGCACACCAGCGGCCACTTGCTTATGGTGCGGAATCAATATATTTGAGAATGGAACAGATAACGGCGGCGATGATATTCGAGTTCATCGCATTGCTCGGTGGAGGCATCGCAGCATGGACTAAGATAAATCAAGAGGTTACCGTGCTGAAGTCGCGCATCATCAACCTTGAGAAGCGCGAGAACGACATGGCCAAGAAGCTGGACACGCTGCTGGATGCTGTCAATGAGCTGAAGATTCTGCTGGCAAAAAAAGGCATTTGATACAGTCAATGATTTTGCCGTAAATTGCAGCCATGAAGGTTACAATCATGAAGGCGTGCAAGCTGCGCGGGAACAACTTTAAGAAAGGCGACACGCCTTCTGTGACTACCGACTTCGCAGCAGAACTAAAGGAGAAAGGATACCTTGACGCGCCGAAGAAGAAGACCGAAAAAGAATCTATAGAATCAGAATAAAATGGCCATTTTTAACGGAACAGAACTCGGCGTGTACATTGACAGCACGCTGATTGCAGCAGCTACCGACTGCTCGCTTTCTCTTAACACGGAGACAATCGACATCACAACCAAAGACAGCGCGGGCTACCGTGAGCTGCTCGGCGGTTTGAAGTCAGGTTCAATCAGCTGCAGCGGTTTGATTGACTACGCAGATGCAGACTCAAACAAGGACCTTGCAGACTTGTGGACGGCTTGGGAAGCTCGCACAGTTTTAACGCTGAAGTTTCAGAAGGCGAACGAGTCAACTGGTGACTTGTCTTTTACATGCGGCGGCATCATCACAAGCCTTGAGCAATCAGGCGGCACAGAAGACACAGCTACATACAGCTGCACTTTTGAGTTGACTGGACCTATCAACGATACTGTTGCTTAATGATTGAAATCAACGGCAACGAGTACCCCGTGCGCTACTCAATGAAGGCGCTGAAGAAGTTCGAACGCAAGGCCAAGGTTAACGTGTTCAGCTTGTCAGATCCTTCAAAGCTCTCAGCCGACGCTTGCGCTTTCTTATGCTTTGTGGGCGTGGAGTGCGGTTGCAACTTTGAAGGTGTCGACTTCGACATGGAGCTGCAGGAGTTCGAGGAGCACATTACGCTTGCACACGTCACACAATGCTTTGACGTGCTTGGTGAATACAGCGACCAAAAAAAAGCGTAGACGGTAACGATAAGCCAGTAGGATGGCAGGACGTGATTCGGATGGGGATGGGTGTGCTACACCTGTCCCCTTCTGCGTTTTGGGAGATGACCTTTGGCGAGTTGAGCTTGGCGCTGGAGGCCAACCGCGAGACGGCAGAGATGCAGGAGCGCTTTGAGTGGGAGCGCACGCGGTGGCTGGCTACAATCTACATGCAGCCCCATCTGCGGAAAGGCCGTAAATTGCGACCAAAGGATATGATGCAATTCCCTTGGGAGCGACCAAAGCAGAACGCAAAGAAACTGACTAAGGAAGAGCTAAGAAAAGTAATTGAAGAGCGCGACAAATGGCAAAGCTGAACGATCTCATAGTAACGATAGGCGCAACGACGCGCGACTTTGACAACGCGCTTGGCAAGTCCATGCGCAAAATGAAGAACTTTGGCAAGAATACTAAGAGGCTTGGTCAATCAATGACGCAATCCTTGACCATGCCAATCGCTGCGCTGGGTGTTGCTGCTGTTAAGAGCGCTGCCGACCTTGAGGCTATGGAGACCAGCTTTATCAGCTTGACTGGTGGAGCGAAGCAGGCCGCGGATATGATGAAGAACTTGAACGAGTTCACAGCAAAGACGCCCTTCCAAATTGACGCGGTTGCCAAATCAGCACGTCAGCTTATTGCATCAGGCACAGGCATTGACGAGGTAAATGATCAACTGCAATTTCTCGGCGACATCGCAGCGACAAGCGGCCAGCCTATCGACGAGATAGCCGCCATCTTTGCCAAGGTCAATGCAAAGGGTAAGGTCGAGCTGGAGAACCTCAACCAACTTGCAGAGCGCGGCATTCCAATTTTTACCGCATTGGCTGACGCTACAGGCTTGCCAGCCGATAAGCTGGGTGCAGGTGCTGTCAGCGTGGATCAGTTCAACGCCACATTAAAAGGTTTTGCAACTGAAGGAGGTTTTGCAGCGGGCGCAATGGAACGCCTTAGTCAAACGGCTGCAGGTAAGTTCAGCACAGCAATGGACAACCTAAAGCTGGCAGGTGCTGCGCTTGCTGAAAGTTTGATGCCTGTGGTCAAAGACTTGCTTGACCGCTTTGTTGGTTTGATGCAAGCACTTACTAAGCTATCGCCTGAAACTAAAAGGTTTGCCTTGATTGCGGCAGGTGTTGCAGCTGCTTTAGGTCCGCTACTTATGATTTTGCCCGCTTTGCTATCACCTATTGGCTTAGTGGTTGGCGCCATCATAGCGTTGGGCGTAGCGATTGTAACCTTTGCTGACGAGATTGCAGGACCATTGACAAAGGTGATCAACTTCTTTATCACCCTTTTTAATGAGTCAAGCCTTGTGCGCGGCATCATTGGAGCCATCAAAGGCACCGTGCTGACGGTGTTCGACTTCTTTGCGTTTGCTGTCAACAACGTAATCGAGAGCTTCAAAGACCTTGGCGCAATTATCAAGGCCGTATTTACAGGTGACTTTGCTGCGATTCCTGAGCTGGTCCGTACAGCGTTTAGCGATGCAGCAGAACGTACTGCAGAGTTTGGCAGAAAGGCAGCAGAGAATATCCGCACAGGCATTGAGCAAGAACTGCAACGCAAACCCTTAAACCTTGTAGATAAGGATGCGTTCGCCAACCGCATACGTACTTTGGGCGGTTTGACCAACTTGCTACCAACTGCAGGAGGTGGTGGAGGTGCAGGAGGTGGCGCAGGCGAACCAGCAGTTACTGTTCCTGCTGCGCTAAATATTGTCGACATCGACATGCCTGAAGACATCGTGGAAGATGAGGACATTGACGCGGTGATTGCGGCCAGCACATTAGTACAGAACCGCATAAACGCCATGGCGCAAAGCGTTGCAGGATTTGTAGATAGCGCCTTTCAACAAATTGCAAGCGGCACGGCTACGTTTGAGCAGGTCATGCTCGATATGATCAAGCGCTTGGCTATGCAGCTGGCGTCGCTGGTTGCACAGTTTCTGATTCTGTCTGTATTGTTCCCGTCAGCTGGCATGGTAAAAGGCGGCCTTGGCAAGTTCATAGGCGGTGGCTTTGGCCTGCCCATGATGGCAAACGGGGGACTGTTCACAGGCGCATCACTTGCAATGGTCGGCGAGGGTTCAGGCACCAGCAGCATCAACCCCGAGGTGGTGGCACCGCTGGACCGCCTACAGGATATGATGGGCGGCACGCAGGTGCAAGTAACTGGTAAGATTTCAGGACGCGACATTTTGCTGACCAGCGAGCGCAACGCAATTGACCGTAACCGTGTAAGAGGATTTTAATGGCTGACCCGATCCGACTATTCGCCGAGTTCCAAGACGACCTTGGCACAGCGTACAAGCTCAACATCCACCAAGCTGGATATGGCGGCAGTACGCGCGAGTTCAACCTCGGCGCTGACGGTTTCACCTTACGCTACAGCGGAAACAACGAGGATCGCATGCAGCCAATTATTGGCAGCGAGGTGACCTTTACCTTGGTAGAAAACGAAGCGGCGCACACGGCATTTCTTACAGCGTTAGCGACAAGCGAGGACGCTGACTTTACCGTTAGCATATTCAAAGACCCTGACGGCGCGAATACTTTGTTTTGGACTGGCGTGCTGCTGCACGAGCAGGTCGATTTGCAAGACGAGGCTTACCCCATACAGAACACCATGACGGCGGTGGACGACTTGGGCAACCTTAAAAACATCATATACGATAACAGCGGCACGTTCTACACAGGGCAGGAAACCATAGCGGCACACCTTACCAACTTGCTGAACAAGACGCGAGCGCTGCACGTCTTTGCCAGCGGCGACGTGTTTCTTAAATACGCGAACGACTTTAAGCCAACGACGTTTTCAAGCGCGAACGCCTTGATTGAACTACAGGTTGGGCACGCAGCGTTTTACAACCTTGACGACGCAGGCAACGCGCAGGGCATGGACTGCTTTACCGTGCTCAAGAACTTTGCCATCACCTTTAACGCTCGGGTCTTCCTGCATGAGGGATGCTTTTACTTCGTGCCTGTTGGTGCCGTCATCGACAACATAACCGTGAGCTTGTTTACAGTGACCAAAGCGGGCACCATTAGTGGATCGGCTACAGCAACGGATACACAGCTGACAGTTGACACCGATATGGAGCGCATGCGCGGAGGCGTGACGACGTTCTTGCCGCCGCTTAACAAAGTGCAGCGTACTTGGCGCACCGATGCCAACCTGCCTGTGGTCGGTCCTCAATCGCAGTTCCTTAATGCCATTGGCAATCAGACGGCTTTAGGTACGAACATAACCGACAACAACCTACTATATGACAACGGTACGGTGTTTCGCCTGCGGCTTCGTTATAATCATTCGTTTGATGGTGATGGCACAAGCACAGGTGACGACGTGCCTGCACGCATTTTGCTTAAGATGCAAATCAAAGTTGGCAGCTTGTATTACAACAACGCGGTCACATTTGGGCCAAGCACTATGAATGTGGGTTATGCTGGTGATGCTTACACTATGGACACAATGACGTTTAGCGCGCCAGCATGGTCATCAAGTGCAGGGCATTTTTACTTTGCTGTGACGCCGACACCAGCATATTTAAACAGGAACAACGGCCTGTTTTATAACTTGACGTTTACGCCGCAAGGTTTTGCGAGCATTGCCCAATACAATCAACCTGTGCTGATTGACTTGGATGGCATAACAAGTGCGCAAACAGGCGTAACAGTTACCGTCAACGTAGAAGGGTACGACCACGATGGCACGCTAATCACGGATGTAACTGGTACAGATGCGTATGGAAAACTCGAAGGCTTTGGCATGTTTGTCGTCAACGGCAATGCAACCAATGGCGACCGCGTAGTGTATGAGGCGTTGACGACGGCAAACAACCAAGAAACACTGACGCAGGACGAGGTGGTGATAGGATCAAGCGCGTTTGAGGATTACCGCAACATTTACGAGAACAACAGCTCGCCAGCACAACCAGTTGACAGCTTTGCCAGCTTTGCAAACAGCTCGGCGACCTTGAGCATTCACCAACTCGGTGTCAAGGAAGTAATCTCAGGGCAGAACGCCAGCACGCGGGTAAAGCGCGGCAGCTTTTACAAGGCTTTTGTCAGCCCGTATCACGCGCTGCTGTTTTCAACGCGCAACTTTTTGCCGTTTGAAACTACGTTCATGGCGCGTGCCGTGCAGACGGAGTACGAAGCCTTTCACATCAGCAGCGACGACACAAACGTTAGCACTCCAACACCGGAAGTAATAGACGATCGTCCACCGATTGATGACAGCGAACCCGTCTACGATTTGCGTAACACATTTACGCCGGATGAAGGCGACATACCGCCAAACATTTTCCAGCGATTTTTACAGCAGCCAGTTACTGAGCTCACAAACCGTGCAGGCACAACTTATAATATTACCTCAACTGATGCCGTTCTTTTTAACACGTGGACTGGTGGCAATGGTACGGCTACAATCAATCTGCCAACAACAACAGGCAACGAAGGCCGCATTATACGTTTCAAAAGCAATGACACCATTGCAGCAAACAAGAACGTAACAATTCGCCCTGATGTTGCGAGCGAAACAATTGACGGCGCAACGTCGTACGATTTTAATCGCAGCTATGACGGCGTAAGCCTTTTATGCTATGATGGCAAATGGTTTGTTATCCAAAAGAAAGAGAAAAGCAGCGGCGGCGGCGGTTCTACAACGACTACACCGACCCTTGCAAGCATTTCAGATTTTGAGTCAACAAGCACAGCTACGATAACCGTCACCAATTATGACAGCAGCGCCGAGTACCGGGTTCGCTTATTCGGAAATAGTAATTCAGAAGTAAGCCACACCATCACAGACAATAGCAACGGAACTTTTACGATTGCTACGGGATTAAGTCCTGCAACGGGGTACTACGTCACGGTGGAGGCTGTTGGGTTTGGTGAGCTGTTAAGCGATACCGCAACTTCAAATACGTTCGAATCGCAAGCAGCGCAAACGCAGATGCGGTACTGGCGTTTGCAAATTACCGATTCAACAATGACGCCAGTTGCAAATAAGAAAATCGCCCTTGGTGAATTTCGCTTGTATACTCAAACAGGCGCAAGCGGTACGCCGTACCCTTCTAATATGACCAGCGCAACAACGCCAAGCCCTTACGTCGTAACGCGAGGTTATCAATTTCAAAATTACCACGCTTATCTAGCTTTTGACGGCAGCGGAAGCTCTGCAAGTTCTATTTGGTGGACATTAGGCAACCATGCCGCCTCAGACGCATGGATACAAATCGATCTAGGCTCTTCCATTGATTTGGGAAGCGGAGAATGTAGGATAACTACATCAGGCGGTTGGACGAACGCAGAATATGCGGTATTGTTTGGCAGTAATACAGGCAGTTTTTCAGGGGAAGAGCGCATAATGGCTTTCTTCCAAAATATTAAAACCGCTGGTCAACCCGGCGGTACGTTCACAACATTCACGCAGGCAATAACATGACACTTAACGAAGGAGCGACGCACGAAATCAATTCGCGCTGGCCTGAATACAAGCAGCGCAACGTTGCTTTGATGCCTGACCTTTACGGTGCGCAGTATCGGGACAATATGACCATAGGCATTCAGTTGGTGCGTGATCAACATGCAGCGTTGAAACAGCAAGGCGCTACAACTTGGACGATTAGTCAAGAGCTGACCAATATGCTGGACTCATTAATATCATAAAAATGATTTACGTTATCTTAGCAACCGTGGTGGCTAATATCATATACAAGGCCAAGCAATATGGCCGAGGTGATATAGCCGACGTTATCATACTAATTGCAGCAATCTCTATAGCCCTATTATGAGATACTTCAACTATCATGAGTTCGACAGCCCTGACGAGGTAGGCAGTGGGGAACGCATGATGGACGAAACTTTTCTCGACATGCTTGACCGCGCTCGCGCAATTGCTGGGATTCCCTTTGTGGTGACGAGTGGCTATAGATCAGAGGCAGAAAATCGCAGGTGTGGCGGGGTAAAGGACTCGGCGCATATGAAGGGCCTCGCAGCTGACATCCGCTGCAGGAACTCACGAGAACGTGCCTATATCGTCGGCGCGCTCATTGACGCTGGCTTTCACAGAATAGGTTTGGGCGATGGCTTCGTGCATTGCGATGCTGACGAAACCAAAGACGAGGATGTCATTTGGTTATACACATGAAGATTGAACAAATCAGCCGCACCGTCCACGCCGTAAAGTTGGACAAGCAACCGCAGCGTATGCTGTTTATTTCTGACGTCCACTATGACAGCGTAAAATGCGACCGCGTGATGCTGCGCAGGCACCTCGATGAAGCCAAGCGCACGAACACGCCCGTGTTCATCTTTGGCGACTGGTTTGACCTGATGGGCGGAAAGTACGATCCGCGCTCAAGCTACAGCGACATCCGACCTGAGTACAAAAGCATCACGTACCTCGACGACGTTATTGAAGACAGCGCCGAGTTCCTGACCAAGTACAAGGACATCATTAAGTTCTTTTGCCGTGGCAACCACGAGACGAACATAGAGAAGCGTATGCACACCAGCCCGCTCGACCGCGTGGCGTACATCGTGAACAAGAACGGCGGCAACATTACAGTGGCAGGCTATAGCGGCTGGCTGTGGATGCAGATGTATACTAAAGGCAAGCGGCGCAGCTCGACGTTCGTACACTACCACCACGGCATGGGTGGCAACGCTCCACGCTCAAAAGGCGTGCTGCGTGTGGACATTGACCAAATGCAGTTCAAGGACGCCAGCTTAATCGTGCGCGGGCACACACATCAGAAGTGGCACCTGCCTGTGACGTCGGACCGCATCAGCCGCTTTGGTAAGCTGTATCAAGACAGCGTTCACCATCTGCAGCTCGGCAGCTACAAGATGCTCGGCGACCGCTTTGCAGGTTGGGCGACCGAGAAAGGCTTTAACACGCCACGCCTTGGCGGTTGGTTTGTTACCTTGCACAACTCACATCACGATCAACCATACTGGAAGGTCGAAGAAGCACAATAACATGAAAGAGATTCTCTCACTTTACTGGGCCGAGATTGCACTGGCCATTTTAACTGCTGCAGGTACCATTACTGCACTGACCGCAACTGAGAAGGATGACAAGGTCATTGACATTCTCAAGCGCATTATTAACGCCGTAGTGTTTGGCGATAGCAAACGAGGACGGAAATAACCTATATTTGCTACGTCCAAGGTGGACAAGTAAACCTTTATTTCATCAGGTTTTTGGTTTTGGGGCGGCACTCTTGCAGGGGGGTGCCGCTTTTTTTTGTGCTTTTTCTTGTACAGTTGTGTAAATAGTTGTACAATTGCACAAGAAAAGAAACAGATGGAAGACCAAATTCTGCTAAAACTTGACGACGGCCTTGAGATGGTCGTGACCTTTGAGGTCGAAGCTGGCGAGGAAGCCACGCACATGTCACCGAGTCACCCCGCTACCGTGCGCATCATTCGCGTGGTGCTGTGGCAAAAGAATCACACCAGCTTTGAACGAATCGACATCACCTGTGCTGATGACAACCTGCTGGACTACAACCACGAACGCATTGAACAAGAGATATGGGAACATTTACAAAACCAATAATGATGAATAAACCTATTTGTGTGCGCAGCAGTGTGCACGTTAAACCCACGCGCGACTTTAACCACCAGCAGCAGGAGCTTGCTGAACAGAAGCGCTTCGAACGATTGATGGAACAATTCAAATCCGACCTGATTGCGGCATATACCAAGAACCGATGAACGTAAACGACATTTATGTGAGCGCCTGCCGTGGCGCCTTTGATCGCAACACAACAGAGGTGCGATTGATTGATTGGCTGGAGAACGTCCGACCCGAACAGCCACGAAACGACTGGGAGAAGAAGCAGCTACCTGCTATCATGCCGCACGGCCTTTTCCTTAACCGACGACAGGACACATTCCAAACGCACAGCGGACTGGTGCAGATTGACATCGACGCCAAGCATCAGACCGACAGCATCGACGTCGACAAGATTCTGCATGCTGTAGCGTACAGCGATTACATCGTGGCAGCTGGCAAGAGCTGCAGCGGTACAGGTGTGTATATGCTGGTTGCTGTTGATGGCATCGAGCAAGACAATTTCCGAGAGTGCGCAGATCGAGCCATCCAATACGTTGAGAAAGCTTTTGACGTGGTCTGTGACTCACCAGTCAGCATGAACCTGAGCAGCCTGCGCTTTGCCTCACCGTATGCTCCTTACATCAACCTTGATGCAAAACCACTATGAGCGTAATTGACGAACTCAAGGCGCTGTCCAAGAAGTACGACATGCGGCCGGACCATTTCCACAAGGACCCACGAGGCTTTGTCATCATGACGCGCCGAGGCGTGGAACACGTGCAAGCCAAAATAAAGGCCGTGGTGACCTTTGAAACGGTGCCGGAATGGTCTTACCCCACTGAGGGCCGATATTGCGTCAAAGCGCACGCAAAATGCGAAATTGGGCATGTGGAGACATACGGCGAGGTGAGCAAGAGCAACAACCGTAATGCATACCCTATCGCTATGGCCGAGAAGCGGGCGCTGTCGCGTGCCATTTTGAAGCTTGCAGGATTCTACCAGCTTGAAGTATACGGAGAGGATGAACTTGAATGAACTGGACGACTTCTTTGACGACGTTGAATGCGATCAGCACGCGCATCAGGAGCGCCTCAAAGATTACGCGCTGTTCCTGCTGCTGAACAGCACCATGCGCGACGACGACGACGGACTCGAAGACGAGATAATTGACACGGAGCCAACGCTGGATCGCTGGCGTGAGATATTCGAGCGTTTGAAGCTCAACCAACTACGGACAATAGACCTGCCTAACTGGTCACAAACATCATTTAACAAATCATACAAAGACAATGGAGTTGATAATTGAAGGCGTCGTGCGCCGAATCTTACAGCCGCAAGAGTTTGCCAGCGGCTTCCGCAAGTGCGAGGTGCATATTGAGGTGAAGAATGGCGAATACAGCGACGTAATGCCTGTGGAGTTTTTAAAAGACATGGCTGACGAAGCTGGCACCTTGACGATTGGGCAGCAAGTAAGGATGCGCTGCAATGTACGAGGCCGTGAGTGGGACGGCGGTGAAAAAGGCTGGCGTGCTTTTATGAGCTTGGCGGTGTGGAAATACGAGATACTGGAACCTAAGAGCATCCGCGAAACCGTCATCGAGGACAGCAAGAAGAACCCGCCGCAGGTGGACGATATGCCTTGGTGATGTACAAGGTCAAGCTGCATCAACAACGCACGAGCATACGGTTTGAACGAGCCGACAGCATGCTGCGATACATCCAGCGCCTGAACAATCAAGGCGTAAAGTTTGAACTACAATTTGATAGCAATGGAGATGAACCTGAAAATGTACCTGCAACATCACTACGGTAGCCTGACGGCCTGCGCTGAGGCAATTGAGGTAAGCAGAGGCACCTTGCACAACTACGTGACCAAGGATCCTGAGGGCGTGTTGCGACACACCAGCCGCCTGATGCAAAAGGACGGCGTAGAACCGCACGAGTTGATAAAGGCTGTTTTGACTACGCAAGAGCAAACCGCGTGAAGCGCAAGTACATCAACATACCGATAGAGATATGGAACCTGAGCGAGCTGCACCCCAACGAGCGGGTGTTGCTTGCTGAGGTCGCCAGCTTCAAAGAGTGCTTTGCAGGGAACGATCACTTTGCAAAGCTGCTGAACGTATCTGAGGCAACTGCACGAGGCTACATCTATAACCTTGTGAAGCGCGGTTACCTCATCCGAGAAGGCAGCAGATACAACCGCCGACTGCGTAAATCTGCGCAAACGAATGCGCAAAATAGCGCAGACGAATGCGTAAAACAGCGCAAACGAGTGCGTAAATCCACGCAAACGAGTGCGCAGAATTCAGCACATACTATAACACATACTAATACATCTACTAATACACCTACTAAAAGCACGCCTGCGCGTGCGGGTGTGGTGTTGCCGTATGAAACCGAAAAATTCAGAGAAGCGTGGGCCGAGTGGCTGGAGTACAAGCGCACGGATCACCGCTTCAAATACAAAACCGCCCAAACCGAACAACGGGCACTTATGACCTTAGCAAATGAACACCCTACAGAAAGCAGAGCAATCGAAGCAATTCATACAGCAATTGCAAACGGATGGAAAGGCATCGTATTTGGTGCATCCAAGAGCAGGCGAACTAGAACCAGCGGAAAGGCAGCGCTTGAAGGAGGCGAGCTTGGCGATCAGCTTAGAGAGCTTGCAGAAACAGGAAATATCTCAGGTAACAATCGAAACCGCCTTTAAAGGCACCAACGTCCGTACAGCGCTGAAGCTGGACGAGCAGGCTACCCGTGCGGCGCTCATTGCTATGCTGGCTAAGTGCGTGCGGTTCGTTGACGCAAACAAGACGCTGACGGAGGGCGACGAGTACAAGATGGTGCTGGACGAGCTTGTCAAAGGCTTTCCGACGTTTACCATCGAGGATTGGAGGCTGTGCCTGTACATGATGGCCAAAGAAACATTTGGCGGCTATTACGAGCGGCTGAAGCTCGCGCAGTTCGTGGAGTGCTTTACCAAGTACGAGCAGCTTAAGCAACCAGTCATTACCAAGATACGGCAGGACGAAGCTGCCGACTTTGAGCGCATGCGCACTGAGGCACTGCGCCACATCACACCTGAGTTTGCAACTGAGATTAACCCGATCGCCGCGCGCGTGTCACCACAGGACTGGTTTAGAGGCGAGAACCGCCTGACGTACACCGAGCGCGAAGAGATGGAGAAACGAGCAAAAGCACGCACCAATGACTGACCTTGAACGCTTTTGGCACGACCTGATGGACGGTCGGCGCTACATCATCAACGAAGTGTATGGCAACGAGGCCATGCTGAGATACAGGCCGCACCCCAAAGAGAAGGAGTACTTCCTCGCTAACAACGGGCGCGTGGCGTACAGTATTGAGGTATCAGAGCACACACGCAGCTTTTGGGACATGTGCGAGCGCATGTACGGACACAAGCGGCTATCGTATGAGGACCGCCTGACCAAGAACAAGATCAAGGCGCAGAGCTATTCTGAGTACAAGAAAGGCAAGGCAGAGCGCGAGGCATTGGCGGCAAAGATTCGCGGCGTAATATTGGACCATGCCAAAGAGGAGCACCAAGACGGACAGCAAGGCCAGCAAGCAGCTGCGCAAGAAACCACGAGCCAAGAAGCCGCTAACACACTCACAACTCAAGAAGAAGGTTGATGAGTGGTTCAGTAAATACATCAGATACAGAGCAGCAGACAAGTTTGGTGAAGCAGAGTGTTACACCTGTCGCAAGCGTCACCATGTTAGGAATCTCCAAGCAGGACATTTTGCGTCTCGGAGGTATATGGCCACCCGTTGGCACGACCCAGCGGACGGACACGGCAACGTCCAATGTCAGTGCGTTGCCTGCAATTTGTACGACCAAGGGCGTCAGTGGGCTTTCGGTAGACGACTTGACCAAGCTGTCAAAGGACGAGCTGAAGAGATTATGCGAGATACAGAACAGGCTCGACCGTATGGAGTGGCAGAGCTGCGTCAGCTCGCCGATCATTACAAATCCGAATGCACGCGATTCGTTTTGGAGAAACCTGCCATCAATGAGCGAAGAAATAAAGCAGC
>VMHT01032568.1_pt1 | contig 18064 bp, 30 predicted proteins | sample 4693611 | NCBI WGS metagenome assembly VMHT01 (sample SAMN12280063, study PRJNA550983) | marine metagenome | isolation source: seawater sampled from same location over 5 years 0.02-0.2 micron viral filtrate | place: USA: collected off the coast of southern California halfway between the port... ...
AACTAATCGAAGAAATAGACAGGACGGCCCTTGTTCCTAAAGAGAAATATGGACTGATGCACTCGTTGGCCAAAGAGTCTATTGTTCTTGACGAGCTTCCAGTTGGCGCATTCTCAGTCAAAGAGCCAATGGATTTAGCCAGGGCTCGTGCAGCATCTCTATCAACTAATCGTGCCTTTACTAAGGCAAGGTGGGTAGAAGATATTGCTAAGGGAACTCGCGCCTTCTTCAAGGGTGACAGTGACTATCGCTTTGTTGTGACTGGCGGTGGCATCAAAAGATCTCGGCTTACTGGTCGCGATTTGTTTCGACCTTCTGGTGAGAAGTTTCTTTCAGACACTCCAGCGGCATTCAAGAAGTGGCATACAGAAACAATCAACAAGCTAAACCAAGCTGGTCGCCAAGCAGAGGATATTCTTAGAGAAGCCAACAGGGCAGCCGATCCAGAAGAAGCAATAGAAGTAGTTCTAAACATCTCAAGAGGTGAAAGTTCTTCTATTCAGTCATACGAGGACATTGTAAACATCTTCTTTGCCCCGTTAGATGGAAGCCTTACTACGTTTTTTGGTCGCAACTTTGACCTTGAAGACCTTCTAAAATCAGCAAGCCTTCCTGACAAGATAACTGTTGAGGGAATAAAAGACGCAATCGGGGCTATTCGCCGTGCCATTCCTTATGAGAAAGCAGCAGCATTAGAAAGGACTGCGCTCAAAGAGCAGGTGATCGCGGGGATAGGGCTCACAGGAAAGGACAACATTGGCGCATTGATGACCGCCTACATTACTAAGGCTTTGACTGACAGCACATTCGCCAAAGCTACGAAAGAGTTGGTTGATGAATATCCAAACATTGTACTGAAGGTTCCAGACAGGGCAGACGGTGCCGCGCGTTCTGCAATGTTCAGAGACATTGCTCTTACTCAAGGCATAGATCCAAAGATTGTTGATGATATCATGCCCAATATCGAGGCAGCCCTTGGTGCAAACAATGCACACAGGCAGTCAATCGCCAACGCTGTAGTTATGCAGATTTTCAAAGAGGGTAATCTTGCTACGGGTGATGACTTAGATCGTATCTACGATGCCACTATGGGGTCTGTTGGTAGGGTTGTTGGTAAGAATGAAAACATAAAAGACGCCTATGACCCAAGCGTTTTAGCTATTCACAATCGCTTGAAGGTTATTGCTCCCGATGAGGCTGAAGAGTTGATGCGCCTTGTAGTGCCTGCCTATATCAAGTCAGTAGCAAACATAGACATGAACAGTGTTCGCGCCCAGTTCTCAGCGTTGGGTGTTTCGGGCCGCAGGGGAGAAGTTACACTAAACATGAAGCAGCCTGTTGGTCTTAGTAAGATGGACTTTGGTCATGGCACCATCATGTATGATGATCGTCTTTCAAGTCTTGCCAACTCTCTCGCTGAACCAATGAAGCGTAGCGCAGTTCTTGGGCAGATGGATAAGCTTAGGCCAGCACAGAGAAAGGCTTTCGATTGGCTTTCAGAGGTTCTTTCCACCACAAGAAAGACAACTATATCAGGAATCCTTGGTGGCTTTCCCCTTCCAGGCACACGGTTCCTTGGAACAAACGCCCTGACAAACCCGTTCATTGTTGCAATCACAGCGCCAGAGATGGCCCTAACTGCTGCGTTGAAAACTCCTTCCGCTGCTGCTGCATCAATGGTTAGGGCATTTAGAAGGTCTGGCTTTATTGCTGGTGACCGTGCCTATGATCCGTTGAAGATGATGTACATGGGTGATGAGACGGCAGTCATGTTCAAGTCTGCTGATGGTAAGATGTGGACAAAGGGAATGTTTGAAGAGTCTATTGCCAAGAACAACATACGATTTTCACAAGCAACCTTTGAGTTCGGCTTTGATTCATTTCAAGATGTAGTGAGAGCCTCTAAGCTTGGCCCTGATGGTAAGCCGTTGCGCATGAAAACCAGGGTTCCCGGCGTAAAAGGCCCACCTTCTCCACGAGAATACTGGGAGTTCTTACGGCCAGACAAGAAGAACGTCTGGACTATGATGGCTGAAGAGATGGATAACCTGCAACGTGAAGCCGTCTTTGCCCAGGCGTTGAAGTCAGGAATGAAAGAAGCAGACGCGGCTGCATTGTCTCGCGCTTCATTGCTTGATTATGGCTCTACTCCTGAGTGGGTTCGGCAGAAGTTTGCTAAACACATGGCCTTTGTTGGGTTCCGCTACAACATGATGGTGGAAACAATGGGTGCTTTCATGCGTGACGGCAGGGCTCTCAACAACATGGCTCGTCAGATGAACTTCATCAACGTCCAAAGAAAGGACATGGAAGAGTGGGTGCTTGATCCCGATTGGGTGAAGACTCGCTTCTGGAAAAAGGATGCTGACAAGTTCAGAGAGTGGCACTCTTCTTCTCTTGGTCCGGGTATTCCGTTTGCTGATTCTTTTGCTACGCTCACCAATATAGGTTCCATGATTATGGACAGGAAGCTTGGTGACTCTATTGGTCTTGGTGGCGCTGCATTACAGGTAACAGAGCAGTTGTTTGGTGACCCTCGCATTCAGCAAGTGCTTGATATTATGCACCTAAAGGGAGACAGCAATGCCCCTGATGGCTACATGCCTGTTGAATACCTTGCTGCATTTGAATACTTTGGTGCTGGTGACATGCTGATTGATCTGTTCAACCTTGAGATTGTAAGCCCTGAAAGAGCACGCCCTGACATTGGAACCTACAACGGCAACCAATACCAGTTCAGAGATGAGGACTCATCTCGCATGTTCAAGCTTTTCCAGCTTGGTCTTCTTACTACTGGAATCAACAGAAACATGAGGGACTACCCCCGTGCTTTGGCTGGCGTAGGAGTCAGCCCAGACTCCGTTGAGTTTGCAAAAGGCGCAGAGGGTGGTGCTGCATTTTGGTTTGGTGGAAGCGTAGCGGCACGGCGAGATGCTGCTGCTGCTGTGGACTACATCAACAACAACTATGTTCGCCACATGAAGAGCGGACTTAGACGACAATCCTATAAGTAGACTTATTGCCCCACCTAAACTATAAATAGATACCACTTGGAGAACCCACAATGATTACCATTCCCGTATACGCCAGATCAAACGGAACAGAGGCAGGTGTTACCTCGTCTTCAACCTCAGAGATTACAATGAGTGTTCCTCCTCGCGGAGTAATCAAACGAATCCGAGTATCTAAAACTGCTGGAGGAGCAACCACCGCTGTTGTCCAGGTTCTTGAAGCAACAGGAGGCACAGGAACAAACATTGCTATTGCTTATGCTACCGCCGCTTCTATTGATAATGAAGAGAGTATCTTCTACGAGGTTCCAGAAACCAGCCCAGGCGTTGGCTCCTTGTTTATCTCGGTTGTTCCCGACACAGGAACGAACACTTACATTGGCCGTCTTGACATTGAGAAGGTGGCTTAGATGGCTCGCACTATTCCAAGCCCCACATCAGGCAGAACAAAGCCTGCCCCTGCTGCCGGTGGTGGTGGCGGTGGCGGTGGCAACCCGTGGAAAGATTGGGTTGAGCTTCCTTTAGATCCTACTGATGGATGGTCCGTTACAAGTGGTGACAATGCTACGGCCATTGGCGCAACCATAGCAAAAGTCGGCAGCGAGATGCATTTCAAAGCGCCTACCGCAGCCAACATGCGAATCCAGGGCAGTCAAATGCGCGGGATGTTCATAGCTCGTTCGATTCATTTGAAGCCATGGGAAGAAACCGGGGTTCCGATGCCGGATGGACAGGTTGCGAATCAGCTACAGCCTGAGCAGTTTCAACTGAAGATTGCTGTAGAATTTGCGACATCTAATGGCGGCCCAATCTCTGGCGGTACAGTGTCCGGCGCTGATGGTCACTATCTCACATGCTTGGCAGGACTTGCAGGCTATACGACAGATCAAGGAGGAAACCCAAACACGACGGGCTATCTTTGGTCCGCTGCCCAAGTACAAAAAGCAGCCGGTGGTGACCCGGCATCTTCAACCAACATAAATATGTATAAGTCAGGTTATAAGTCGTACTTCCAGAACAACGGCATAAGTGGGAACTACACATGGAAGAACATGCAGAGCCCTCCCGCAGGTGCTCATAATGCCATTGTTTATGTGACATCGCCAATGCGCAAAGGAAACACAGACGCGTCAATAAATGTTCAGGCTGGGAGCTATGCCAATGACGTACCCTTCTTGCCTATGGCTACGTTGAGCGAGCAATATTTTGATAACGCCACCAAGTTTTCAAACCAGTCTATTCAAAAGTTCTGGCATATCGCTCTTTGGTTTGGTACTCACACAACATCGGGCGGACGCGGTGAGGTTCGCATCAAGAAGATTCGATACCTTCTTCAGCCTATTACGGGACGGGCGGACTTGACATGACAGTTATTCTTATTGATTGTAGTAGTTCAAGTGGCGCACAGTCTGTTGTTACAGACGTTGAAGCCGGTGAGCTTTGGTCTGTGAATATGGGCACCACTTCCAAGGTGTCCTCCTACTCTACCTATGCGCTGATCGAATGTACCAACACGCGCAACCTTGCGCTTATGGACAACTGTCCAGAAGACGGATCGTTCACAGTTGAGTACAGCATGAATGAACCTGACTCATTCACTGAGGGAGAGCCAGTATCTAAAGCTTGGTTTCTAAGGGGAAAGCTGTAGAATGGAGAAGCGCGTATCAGACTTAGAAGTTCGCGCTGCCGTTCTTGAGAACAAAGGAAAGGTCAGCGAGAATAGAATCTCAGACTTGGAGGTAGAGGTGAAGCATCATTCGCGAATCCTCTTCCACATGCAAGGGGCTACCCTCGTGCTGGTTATTGTCATGCCACTACTCATTGAGTTCTTAGGCTGATGGAGTCTGAGTTTATTGCACAGCTAATCGACCTTGGAATCACTGGTCTGTTCATTGGTTACCTGATTTTCCAGAACAAGAAGTACGGTGCTCAACTCAACTCGATGACCAAGAAGTATGAAGAGTTGTTCGAACGTGTACTGAAGGCAGTCGAATGATACCGTTGCTATTACAGAAAGTGAAAGCCCAGGGCTACAAGATATTCACCAAGGGTAAGTACAATCTGAACATCATTGGTGTGCGCCATCGTGGCAGGCCAAACGAGTTCGATGACATCATTGCCTTGGTCTATCGTGATGAGACAGGTGGATGGGTGACGCGGGAGTTTACCTGTACCATGGACCCCGGTACATACTGGACAGAGAATCCTGGGCGGGTTGAAGGAACAGCGGTCCTGTGTCCAGGCCAATACAAGTCTTACTCCATCGATAAACATCGAGGGCAGTACGACGCTTTGTGCCAGAGGCTTGGCCCTGTCAGGGTATGGCGTACCCCAGAGGATGGAGAGATACAGTGGGATAACTTCGACGATGGCGAGGAAGGGTGGTACGGAATCAACATCCACTCCAGCGGTTCGCACCTATCTACCGAGGTAAACAAGTGGAGTGCAGGCTGTACTGTACTGGCAGATCCTCTCGAATGGTATACATTCATGGACCTTGTGAAGAAAAGCGCTGGCCTTTGGGGCAATGCCTTTACCTACACAGTAATGGAGGAAGAGAATGTCTAAGTTAGTAGAGTTGAAAGATAAGTATGGCGTGACTGCAACCTTGGTAGGAGGTAGCCTTGTCATTGGTTCAGTATTCGGTCAATGCGTGTTAGCCCCACCACAAGTAGAAGTGGTGGAGGAACCTGCTGCCGCAGTTGTAACGCCAGCCACGGAGCCTACACCTGCTCCTGAAGTTGTGGTCGAATAGTGAGCTACATCATTGGTCTTGGTGGTGGTTTGCTATTGGCTGCCGTCGCTTGGCTTTTATCCTTTGGCAAAGACGGCTCCTCCCTTGACAAGCAAGCTGTCGCCAAGGCCACTGATGATCATAAAGAAAAGAAGAAAGAGGTTCGTGCTGCGCTCGCTGCTGAGAATGCAGAGGAGAGAATCGCAGCCATGATAAACGAGAAGCTCAAATGATTATGGCCTGGGTGGGGAACCGTGGTGGGCTTCTTCTTTGCGCGTGCTTGTGCTGTAGCCTACAGCCTGCCCAGGCCACCCCCCCTGAGAGGGGCGAGGCTGTGCCTAATGAGTGCACCCAGGCATATCCATTCATTGCTGGCCACCCTCCGCCAGAAGACCTTGTAGACCCCGGCAGTTGGATTGTAGGATGCAACGGCGTGATGATACCCACATCTCTTGTTGGTTACTACGTTTCTTTAGACTCATGGAAGAGTGTGGCGGTGGCTGAGAACGAGCACTTGAAGTCTCAGGTGCCTACGGTCTGGTCAACGTGGTCCTCTCGCTTGGAGTGGGCAGCCGTTGGTTTGATTGTTGGCTTTTCGGCAGGCGCTTTAGCGTTCCAAGCTGCGCCTTGACTGCACACCCAGGGCATAGCCACATGCCTTTGAGGATTACAGCGGTGGGAATGCCACAACCATACACCGAGCAGAACTGAGGGTAGCCGGGAAGGTTCACACCAGCTTCCCTTGCTTGGCACCCACGGGCACCTTCCTCTTTGCTGCACACTCTTTGCATACTGCTATGAAGTAATCGTTCTTGTCACGCACCATGGTGACGCCTTGTCGCAGGCATCCACTTTGTTCACAGCGTTGGTACTGTAGTCTTCTCATGCCTCTACCTCTGGCAATGCCAGCACAACTTCTTCTATTGCGTGCTCAATCATAATGGTCATCTCCTCTTTGCTTGTTCGAGTGTTGACCTCTTTGCACTTGGTAACAGAAGTGAACACTAAGTCTGGGTTGTCATAGACTGCATCTTGCAATGCCATGAAGGCATCGTCCCTATCCAAACCAAAGCATCTCATCTGGAATGTTATGTCATAGGCTTTCATAGTTTCTCCAAGATAGGCGGCACCCTCTCCCCAGAGAATGCCGCCAGCCTGTTTGACTTAGAACATTAGTTCTTCGTCATCTCCCTGTGCATCGACTGAATCTTTCTTAGCACCTAAGAACTCTACATCACTTGCAATGACTTCGGTAGTGTACCGATTGTTGCCTTCTTTGTCCTGCCACTTACGGGTCTGAAGCCTGCCAGTGATTCCAATCTGTGAGCCCTTGGCGCAGAACTTAGCAACGTTCTCAGCAGTCTTGCCAAAGCATACGATGTTGTGCCAGTCCGTTGTGTTGGTCCACTCACCGTCAACCTTAGCCCTGCCATTGGTGGCAAGGTTCAGGTTGCAGACAGTGCCAGTTGGATTTGTCTTAGGGTCTTGGCCGAGTCGGCCTGTAAGGTTTACTTGATTCATTTCTATCTCCAGTTCGGTGAGTGCTTGATCACCAGTTGTATGCCGGGAATGGATTCCCCAGTCTTGAGGTCTGCCAGTGCTTGCTTCTTGTCTACTTTGGGCTCTTGTTCTACCAGATACTTAACAGGTATCTCATCGAGAGTGCCGGTTACTGCTGCGCTTTGGCTGGTACGGATGGACACCTTGCCCCAGTCACCCTCCACCATTGGGTCTTCACCCATCTCTTCCCTTGCTTGGAGCAGGGAAACAGCGAGCTTGCCCAGTCTATCGGCTGCCTTGGTGAGGCTGGACTGCTTCTTTGCGTGCCGGTCTTTCAGTTTCTTTTGTAACTCTGCCTCTATCTTGAAGCGGTCAATAACTGCGCGGATACCACCGAGCTTATCGCCACTGCCCTTGATGAAGGAGTCGAGCCTCGCCTCTGCCTCTTCCGACAGTACACCACCTGACTCCTCCAACTCTACCATTAGTCGTCCTGCTTCCATTACTAATTCATAGCTTGTCATTCGGGCGCTCCCTTGGTGTCCTGCAACCAGGCTTTGTTTACTTTGTTTCTCTCGACTCCATCCATCGTGTCGAGATGCTCAAGCAATCGAATGCGATTAGCATTGCTCATGGCGGATGGCCGAGGCTTACCGTCACGCTCTAAGTAGTAGCAGACCTCTTGATAGTCCCAGCCTACAATGCGTAGCTCTCGCATGAATGCAACCCTGTCCTTCACAAACTCAGGGTGGTGCTCAGGTTCGGCAGGCGCCATCGGTTCTGTTGGCGCCGCTACTGGGTCAGGCTTGGCGTTACCAGGCAACTCCTCAAAGGTGGTCATGCCCACGCCGAGGTACAACCTCAGTGCCCTGCTGCTGGCTCGTGTGCTTGCCATACGAATACAAGCAGTGGCAATGTTCTTGCCTACGTTGGTAGGGTTGGCATCACCATAGTCTGTGTAGGTTCCTCGTGCGCCCTTGGCTGTGGCCTTCATCACTGCTGCTCGTGCATCAGGATCCCAGCTAACCATGTCTACCCACACACCTTCAAGGCCATGCTCATGGGCAGTAGCCAGCAAGCCAGCATGGGTAGTGTACTCCCTGCCCTGTAGTTTGATGATGTATCCTCTCTTCTTCATTAGTTTCAAGTCAATCATTTCAATGTCCTTTCTTTTTTTAGTTCTAAATTCTTGCGTGCAACTTTTCTCTTGAGCTTGAGTATCTGTCCACGTTGCTCCTCAATCTGCTTGTCCTTAGCCAAGATTGTATTGCCCATGTCTGTTATGATTCTCGATAGGTTGAGAACCTTATCGACATACTCTTGTTTGGTTGTTGGCATTCCTAATGGGTCCATCTCATCTCCGTTTGTTGGTTGGTTGGGCAATCATTTTTGTTGCTTGACAAGAAGTATAATGAGTTTTACTGTTGGGTCAAGAAAAAAAAGGAGGAAGCCATGAGAAAACAAAGCAAGGTGGGTGACGGTAACCGTGGCAGACCAAGGAAAACATTCGTAAGCATGTTGAGAAACCGTAGGATTGACAGGGGTTTAGAGCAACAGGACTTGGCAGCACTGCTGGATGTTCACTACTCAGCGGTAAGCCATTGGGAAAGTGGAAGAAGGACGCCAGCATCACACCAACTATATGATTTAGTTGAGGCGTTAGACTTTTCAGATGCGGATATTCGATGGTTGCTCAAGACAATTGCGGAGAAGAAATGAACAGACTTGTGGTGGGCATTGACCCCGGCAAGGACGGTGCCCTTGTGGCGTTGGACTTTGAAGGAAAGGCAAAGAGGATTTGTCTGACGAAAGAGATGTTCACGCTGCCAGTCGGCAAGGGATCGCGTCGAGAGTATGATGCTGCTGCCATGGCTAACTGTTTGGTTGAGCTTCATGCCTTGTTTGGTGTGGAGTTGGTGGTGATAGAGAAGCAGCAAGCCAGACCAGGTAACGGGGTTAGCTCTATGTTCTCCCTTGGGTTTGGTACTGGGCTTTGGCATGGTGTCATTGCTGCCCTTGGTATTCCTATGCAGGTTGTTCACCCTAAGACATGGCAGAAGAGGGTATTGAAAGACGTACCAGGGCAGGGGAAGGGACGGGCTATCTTGCTGTGCAAGCAAAGGTTACCAACGGTTTGCCTAACACCAGGAAGAAAAAGAAAACCGCATGACGGAATAGCTGACGCAAGCTGCATGGCGCTTTATGCTTTGCTGGATGGTGGACACTTTAGATGAATGAGAATAAACTAATCACAGTAAGGTTGGTCCCTTGCTTCAATCGGTTGAGCCCATTGGGTTCCCGTGCCGGTTGGTTGGTGGCTCCCTTGTCGGGCATGACAAGGGGGCTTTCACCGACAAGACCACACCAACCACCACCAAAGCAGACCACCAATGGATAAATGGAAACTCTTCAATGAGATTCAAAGCGCAAGGCTAACCCCCAATCAATACAGGGTGTTGCTATGTTACTGGAATCACTCGAATAATGACACGCTGTTAGCTTGGCCTGGTACTACGTTGGTTGCCAACACCTGCCAGATGGGATTCAGTACGGTGAAGCGAGCACGCAAAGAGTTGGTAGAGTTAGGTTGGCTGGTTCCGTATGGAGTCAAGGGCAATGGAACCAAGTACCGTGGCTGCCTGGTATTCGAGGTTGGACTTGGCATATACCGAGAGGGAAAGGACTTCACCCGACCAGTGTCTGAGGCACAAGAAAGCTACACAAAAGCTGAGGGTTTGCGCCTTGTCAAATAGGGGGAGGTGTTCAGAGCGGACACCCCGGGGTGTTCAGAGCGGACCCTTGGGGTGTTCAGAGCGGACAGTAAACTATCTAAAGAATAATCTAATTAACAATCTGTAGGTTTCACCTACACATAAGGAGAGAAGCAACATGGAAAAGAAAACCAACCAACAACTATGGGACCAGGCGAATGAGATCAGGTGCAATCAAATAGGAGAGACGGCGAGGCCACTCAAGTATGCAACGTGGAAGTCTACGTTCAATCAAAGCCTCAAGCGTGCCGAGTCTCCTGAAATCTGGATGGAAATCTGGGAAATGTTCTGGACTCATCCAGCTTACAAGTGGTGGAGAACTACACCAGACCAACCGCATAGCGCTTTCTTCAGAGCAAAAAACTGGGCCATGTTTGAGGATGCTTACGACGAGATGAAGCATAAGGGAATACTGAAGCAGGATATGGAAACCAGTACGGCAAGGGTGAACACCGACACACCAGGCATGGCCAAAACTTTTTGGAGAACCAATCAGTTAGAGGCAGGCAAGGCAATGAGGGAGAGCAAGTTCGATGCTTGGTTAGATGCAGCGGCGAGCAACCCAGACATGGTTCGTGAAGTGGTGGGATTGCGCAAGCGGGGTGAGAAGTGAGTGCCGAAAAGAATGTGCTTGGTGCTATCCTTGGTGAGATGGTCAGCCTAAACAGGCTGGACTTAGAGCCCAGCGACTTCACCGAAAGTAAAAAGCACGAGGCGTTGTATGCTTTGCTGTTGAATCGTTGGGCTCAAGGCTTGCCGGTGGCAATGGTATCTGTTGTTGGTGCTGTGTTGAGCGACGGGCTGGATGAGTGTGGCACTGCTGCTTATATCTCGTCGCTTGCTGATGATGCCTCACCCGTTGGCGTTGGTCGGTACGTCATGGAGATGAGATCGCAAAGCCAGAAAAGAAAGCTATCCCAAAAATTGCTGGCGATACACGCCAAGCTTGACCGGGGTATGGTCGATGCTCATGCTGCGAGCGTTGAGATGGTGACAGCCGCTTGTGATATCACAGACCTATCAAGTACAACGATGGACCAGGCTGCTGACCATGTGATAGATGACTTGGCAGCGGTGGCAGAGGGGCAGGCGCGTGCGTATATATCGAGCGGGATACCGGAATGGGACGACAACCCGAGCTTCATAGGAGTATCTCGCCAGGGTATGACGATTTTGCTGGGCCGTAGTGGTATGGGCAAAACGTCGGTCGTCAATTGTATGGCCACGGGTATGCTGCGCAAGGGGTTGAAGGTGTACGCGCATGGTACTGAAACCAGCACGGCGCGACGGCTGCAAGATATGGCATTCTCGTTAGCAGAGGTAGACGGTAGGGCATGGGCTCTTCAAACAAAACAGTTAGCGGATATCCGAGAGGGTGGTGGTGATGACCTTGACGTAAGGGCAGACGTTGAAGCCTGGTATGACAGGGTAGCCCATCAGATAGAATGGTTACGTTCAAAGCCTCTTACTATCACGGGGACAGGGCTAACAGTGGAACAAGTTTGCGCAAAAGCAAGGCAGCTACATGCACAAGGCGAACTCGATGTCGTCTTCATTGACTACATTCAAACGCTCAAGGATAGCAGCGGGCTGGGTGTTAGGCTTGGTGACATGGTTCAACAGACAGGACACAAGAGCGGCATGCTATGCCAGTTAGCTGCTGACTTGGGAGTGCCAGTCCTTATCACTGCGCAGGTATCAGGAGAAAAGCAAGGGTCAACGCCTGAAGCTCCGCCAATGCACGGGGCCCAATTCTCCTCAAAAATACACATGGATGCCGAAGAGGTATACGCCATACACAGGCCAGACTACTTTCGGGAGCGCGACCCGAGCGCACAAGTGGCAGGCCCAAAAAATATGGTGCAACTTGTAGCAAGGAAGCGCCGCACAGGTACGCTATCAACGCTCAATCTCAAGTGGACAGGCGCAACAAAATGGGTGGGCGACCGCCGGTTATTGGCAGCGCGCCCACCCGATAGGTTGCGGTTAGTCGATTAGTGGGGCTGTGCTGCCCCGTGTTGGTGGTTGGTAGCCCTGGTCAGAGGCAGAATAGCTGGTGTCCCATCCTTCTGCACAAAGCTCTTCCTCTACTTCAGAAGCGAAGTCATAAAACTTTCTGAGCCGGTCATAGGTGTTGCTAATTACAGCCTGCTCTGCGTGGGATAGACACTGCTCTGCTCCGTTGTCAAAGGCTTGGCAGATTGACGATACCATGCCCATCAGGCCGCTGATCACCTCGCTGTATTGGGCATGGTCCTCAAAGTAGAGTGCCTTCAGGTTCTTTCTATTCATGGTCTTGGTCCTTGGTGGTTGGTTTAGATTGAGAAGAGGAGGATGGTCAGAAAATAGCAGGCGGTTAGGCCAAGCATTGCTTGTGAGTAAAGGCGCATTAGATTGCTACCATGAAAAAGGTGGTGCCTTCTGGCATATGCTTGATGATGTCTCTCATCCTAGCGGTAGCGTCTCTCTCTGTTGGTGCATGCATTTGAATAGATGGCAGGTGAATGGTTCCGCTCCACCCGTTAGACCCAGTGGGTACGGTAATGATAATAGAGAATTGCATGATGGATATCCTGTGGGGCTTGCGCCCCTGTTAGTTGGGTTAGGGTTAGGGTTAGATGTCAAGGGTAGAGAGAAGGTCAGCGGCTACGGTCTTGGCGGCAAGCTTGGCAGCCCGTCGCTTGTGTGCGTCCTTGGGTCCATGGTTAGGGAAGCCGATGATAGGACCGGGCTTGCTGCCATCGCACAATCTGCAGTCGTTGCAGGTTACCGACTTGCCTTTCTCCTCAGCAGCCATGGCAGGACAGACGATACCCGTGGCACCGTTGGGCGTGGTAAATCTGCCCGAGTGGTCCCATGGCAGGACTACAGCAGCCCGATAGCCCATAGCGAGTGCATCATCGCAGTCTTCCAGGCTATCGCATGAGGCCATAAAGACGCCGGCTAGTTCGGGCTTAGACCTCCAGTGATGCGTGTAGCCTACTGCATCCAAGCCCATAGCATTAACAGCCCTGATAGCCTTGCGCAGGTATTCCATAGGCAGTGCCGCAGGGTCACCGATAGCCCCGAACCGGGCCATTTTAGCGGACCGCTTGCTAGCCTGTAGCGCGGCTTTCAGGGTGTAGCGCTTGCCATTCTTAGCGGCTCGAATCATGGAGCTATGCGCCATGGATGGAGTCCCGCCTTGGGCGTAGCATCCGTTCTCTAACAAGGGGCAGCCCTTGCAGGATGCCTTGGATTCCTCACGGCTTGAGCCTACCCATAGTGTGAGGATATCTCCGGTTTTGGTGTTGGTCGTGGTTCCTGTCCACATAGCGGCGCTAGCTGGTACTGTTGGTGCTTGGTATGTCATGGTCTTGGTCCTTGGTTGGTTGGTTGAAGGTTCACTGTAGAGCAGGGGCTCTCACCCCTGCCCTGCCGTCAAGCCTCAATCATTGGTCTTCGTTGAGCTTGCGAAATAAAGAGGGGCTGGTGCGGTGGCGCTCCCATTCCCTCAATCCGCCTTTCCACTTGAAGCCGAAGGTGATCACCTTGTTGTCAGGTGTGAGGGTTACACTGGCGTGCGGCTTGTCGTCTACCATGATTACAACGGTTGCTTTACCTATGTATTCGTGGCGCGGTGACTTGTAGATCTCCGGCTGCACTGCTTGCTGTGCTAGTCCGATGATGTCACGGACATAAGCCATAGCATGGTCAAGGCTATTGGTTACCCATCCGCCGGTGATCTGTGTGGATAGAAGGGCCTCAAGCGCTGCACACCTTACTGTGCCTCCGTGAACTTTATAGATGATGTGAATGTTGGGGTTAGACATGATGTTGTTCCTTGGTTGGTTGGTTGGTGCCTGTCTCATCAGTACGGGTAGGCAGTCCCGTAGACCCCGTTAGGGGTTTCGACTATTGTTGGCGCTCACGCATCTCAAGGTCACGCATCTCTGCTGACCATTCGTCTGAACCGTATTCGCTATAGGGCCAGCGACCCCATACTGTAGGGTCAGGGTCAAGCACGCTCGGCAGGCTGTTGGCGCGTTCCTCCATGCGAGCCTTAGCAATGAGGCCTTCGGTCCACATCACATGCGAGGGGCCAGCCTGAAAGAGGGGCTCAAGCTCGGTGCTGCTCTTGCCTGTCTCATAGTTGAACCTTCGGCCTCCGGTTTTCAACTCGCGCATATCGGTGCTGAAGTAAGTTTCGAACGGGGCGTCGACCACTGAGAACCAGCGCGTTCCATCTTGTAGGGTGACAAGGATGAACCATGCATGGTCTGGGTTGCATACCCGGCGGTCTCCATCCTCGGTGTAGTCCGATAGGAACTGGGGCTTGGCGTGGTAGGCATCGAGCACTCTCACGTTTTTGATTGTGTGCTTGCGTTTCTGCTCACGCTCGGCATCGCGTTGCAGTTGTCGCGCATCTCTCTTTTCTTGTCTTGCTGTTCTTTTGTTTTCTTGGTTGGTCATGGTCTTAGGTCCTTGGTTGGTTGGTTGGTTGGTTGGTTGGTTGGTTAGGCCGGAATTCCGGGTGGGGTAGCGTCAAGCTTAACCTCAAGTCGTCGGATTTTTTTCTCGGTATCGCGTGAGACTTCAGTCCAGTAATCCACGCTACCTCTATCGAATTTGTGGAGCCTTAGGTGTAGCTTAGCCTCGTCAAGGCGTTCAATGGCTTGGTGAATGTCGGTCTCTATTTCCTGTCGTTTTGTCATTGTTCTATCCGTGGTTGGTGATTAGTTGCGGGCTGCGTAAACACGGCGGCACACTTTCATAGCGTGCGAGATTGATTCGTTGTTAAGGTCGTGGTGGTTGAAAGAGGTCCTGTGAAACTCCTGTCGTGCATACTGGAAGACTTGGCGCATGGGCGCTTCTCGGTGGAAGTCACCGTCGGTGACAATGCTGCCGTCGTCGCGTCTATTGCCAGGCCAGTCGGCAGAGAAGTAGGGAGTGTATAGGGTCCAGTCTTTTCGGGTCTTGGTGGTCATGGTCTTAGGTCCTTTGGTGGTGCCCCTTGCGGAGCGGGTGTTGGTTGGTTCTGTCTCACCCCTTCTGATTACCATTGCACTTTACAGTAGGTCAAATGAAAAGATACACGTGACACAAATTTTACAAGTCTTGCACTATCTGTACTATTTGGACTATTTGCACTATTCGATGATTATGGCATGTGTGGTGAATGTCAAAAGGCTAGACTGAGAGCCTAATCTTTCGTGGGTCTTTGCTGGTACCATGGCATAGCTAAGGGGCTCGGAGCGATTCTAGGGGCATTACAGGCCCAGCAAATAGGGTTTGGAGTATTTGTATTATTGGGCTGGTCTTGAGGCTGGTTGGATTTTGGATAGGGTAGAATCAAGCGGGGTATTGCAAACAAGATCGACCCATGGGCAGGGGTCGACTCCACCACGGAGGGCAGGGGGTAGGGTGGTCTTCGTTTACATATAGGGGGGTGGTTTGATAGCTAAGTGCTTGAAATCATTAGGTTCCTGTGTTCCGATAACATACATTATGTTCAATAGGCTCTCAGTACAGCGAATAGGGTAGAGGGCCCCCCCCAAACAGACCCCGGTTGTTGTCAACATTATTGGTGATGCAAACCTCGGAAACAAACACAGTCCAAAAAATCTGCGGAAACATTGTGTTATGCTCTCCACATGGCACTACCAGAGAAGAAACAAGAAGCACTCCGGCTACTTACAGCGGGGCACAGCATGGCTACCACCGCTGAGAGGATAGGCGTCACCCGTTCAGCGATATGGAAATGGACCAAAGAGCCTGAGTTTTCCGCTGAGATGACAGTGTACAAGGACAAGAAGGCAGCAGGTGCCCAGCTTGCGCTCTCATACGCCGTGTACGAGGCTGTGGAGGTTCTTAGGGCTGTTATGTCGAATGAGGACTCATCGGCCAAGGAGCGGACAGATGCGGCCAAGATAGTTCTTGATAGAGCCAAGCTTGAGTTGCAGGGCAGCAAGGTGAAGGTGAAGGGTGGTGCCGATGCTTTAGAGAAGTGGCTGGGTAGTGAAGAATGAGTGTTCACTTCAGCAGCAAGACGGACCAGTGGGCTACTCCTCAAGACTTGTTTGATCGTTATGATGCTGTTTGGAGTTTTGAGTTAGATGTCTGCGCTCTTCCAAGCAATGCAAAGTGTGAAAGGTACTTTACACCGGAGGATGACGGTCTTTCTCAGGACTGGGATGGTGTTTGCTGGATGAATCCGCCTTATGGCCGTGAGATAGGCAAGTGGATGAAGAAGGCGTATGAGGAGTCACAGAAGGGTTGTAAGGTTGTTTGCCTTGTTCCTTCCCGTACAGACACGGCTTGGTGGCATGATTACGCGATGAAGGGAGAAGTGATGTTTTTGAGAGGTCGCTTGAAGTTTGGTGGTGCCAAGAACTCTGCTCCGTTTCCTTCTGCTGTGGTGATTTTCCAATGAGTCCTGAAGTCCAGGAGTTGCTGAAGGATCCTGAACAGTTCATCTCTCGGTTGACGATTATGCACAAGCAGCGTCAGCGGTTGAGTTCGTTCGATTTGAATGAGCCTCAGAAGAAGTTGTTGGAGGTACTCAAGACGAGCAATCGTGTGATTATCCTCAAGGCTCGTCAGATGGGTATCTCTACGCTTGTTCGTGGTTGGCACTTCTGGCAGACGTATATGGCAAGTCAGCCTAAGCAGTATGCTGTGATTTCCCATACTCGTGATTCTGCTGAAGAGTTGCATCGTATGGAGAAGACCTTCTATGATAATTTGCCTGTTCAGTTGAGGAGGCCTTTGTCTAAGTCGTCTTCAAGGACGTTGACCTTTGAGGACTCAGGAGCAACGGTTCGGACTCACACGGCAAGCGGTAAGGGTGGTACTCGTTCGTTTGCAATGAATAGCGTTCATTTGTCTGAGTTTGCTTTCTATGAGAATCAGGAAGAGACAATGGCTACGGTTATGGCAGCCGTTGGTGAAGGCCAGATTATTATTGAGAGCACTCCGAATACGCCTGGTGATAAGTTCCATGAGCTTGTTGAAGGTGCCATGAAGGGTGAGAACGGTTGGACGTTGGTGTTTTTCCCTTGGTATTCTCACGCTGCTTATGCTGTAGAGGAGATTCCAGGCTGGTATATTCCGACTGCGGTTGAGAAGAAGGTGCAGGAAGACCTACAGATTACGACTCAGCAGTTGTGTTGGCGCAAGAAGCAGTTGAAGACTTTAGGCCAAGAGAAGTTTATTCGTGAGTACCCTGCCACGATTGAAGAGGCGTTTAGGTCGAGTGGTGTACAGTTCTTTGATCCAGTGGCTATGGATAAGATTGACCCTGTTGACATGGGAAGCCATGAGCACAGGCAGTATGCACCACCGCAACCGGGCGAGGCGTATGTTTTGGGCGTTGATGTTGGTAGTGGCTTGGGGAAGAAGACTGACTTCTCAGCGATTACTGTTGTTTCTGGCAGCACGCGCCAACCTGTTTATCATTTCATTAGCAATACAACCCCTCCTTCTAAGCTTGCCGAGGTCATCGTTGGCGTTTGGACCCGTTACCACCAGCCGAAAGTGATTGTAGAGTCAAACGGTAATGGGCATTGGGTTCTTCACAAGCTGAAAGAGTTGAAGGTCAAAGGGCTGTATAAGGACGATAAAGGAAAGCCGTTTAGAACGTCAGTAGGGACAAGGCCCTTGTTGTTCCAGGCTATCAAAGAGGTTGTGGATAGCGGCATTATTATGAAGCTCGACCGCCATGTTTTGGAAGAGTTGAAGACGATTGTTTATATCAAAGACAAGCCTCAAGCAGCCAAACGGAAGAATGATGATGTGACGGTTTCTATGGCTTTGTGCTATTACTTGCTTGAGAGGATGCCTTTGATGGTGTCCCATTCTGTGAAGAGGGCCATGATGGAGAAGCACATTGCTGCTATGAAGGCTAAGAAGTCTAAAAGAACGCTGCCCTGGAATGTTCGGGGCGGGAACAAGACGGGTGGTTACTGATGAAGCCAGAAGATTTGCAAGTAATCCTTGATACACATGAACGGTATTGGGGAGACAAGAGGGATGCCTTGGTTAGATACAAGGCTGTGTATGAGATGGAC
>VMHT01079963.1_pt1 | contig 18054 bp, 28 predicted proteins | sample 4693611 | NCBI WGS metagenome assembly VMHT01 (sample SAMN12280063, study PRJNA550983) | marine metagenome | isolation source: seawater sampled from same location over 5 years 0.02-0.2 micron viral filtrate | place: USA: collected off the coast of southern California halfway between the port... ...
AGAGCGATCACCACAACTTCAAAAGAGTACATGAAAACACTTGGAGATTATTCCTCAAGCACTTATTCCTTTGATACTTGGAGCAGGCAACAGACACCTTACCAAGTGGATGCCAAGATGCAATATGTGTTGAAATCAGAATACTTGAGCAAGGAGGATACAGAACTTTTGCAGAATGTATTGAGGTCAAAGAACGTGATGATGGAGTTGGATGGTGAATGGTTGCCAATAGTTGTAAAAACGACTTCAGCGAATTATGAAACTGAAACAATTAGCAAGAGGTTAACAATGACCTTCAATGTTGAAATAGCACAAAACGAACTATGCTAGAACTAAAAGTCTATGATGGTAGCGAGGAGTATTACTTGGAGTTGTATATCAATGATCCAGTAAACCTCAAGTACCAATTTACTGATATTGAGGAAATTCAAAAAGCAAGTGGAAGCTACTCTCAATCTTTTCGAGTTCCTGCAACTGATAAGAATGTTCAACTCTTTGGTACTTTCTTCCAGAGTAACACCGTCGAAGGATTCAATCCAAAGAGAAAAAAGCAAGCGGAGTTGTACTACAATACAATTCCTATTCTGACTGGATTCATTCAGCTCAAAAGTGCCTACATTCAAAAGGAGAACTATGCAGACTTTGAAATAGTTTTCTTTGGTGAAAGCGTAAACTTAGCGAGGACACTTGGAGATAAGAAACTCAAAGACCTTGATCTTTCAGCCTATGATCATACGGTGAACTATGCCAATGCAGTTTTATCTTGGGCTGGTAGTTTATTCTCTGGAGATGTGCGCTATGGATTAGTTGACAAGTACAACTGGAGCAACAACGGAAACGGGGTTGCAATCACAGAAGCCAGTCCAATCTATGCAGGGCAAATGACATTGTTTCTAAGAGTTGAAGCCCTCTTGGATCAAATTGCAGAGGACAATGGATTCACTTTTGAAAGCACTTGGAAAGCTACTCTTGACAATTACTATGTTCCAATGATCAACGGAGCGCAGGTGATTCTTGGGCAAGACGGCTATTCAAGTGAAAGTTTTTATGCAGGAATAACGGCAAACCAGTCTACATCTGTGAGCGGATTGACAGAGTATCTTGTTCCTTCAATGGATGATTCCACAGCTCCATTCTTTGACAATGGGGGAAACTTTGCTTCAAATATTTACTCACCTTCAAACACTCAAGAGCTTGAATATGAGGTTAGAGCCATTGTAAGAAATGACAGCGGAAATGCGGTAGCAGGAACAGCGAGAGTAGGTATTCAGAATATCACAGATGGAGTGAACATTGTTGTGAGTGATGCAGTACAAATTCCAGTTGGACAAACTCTTGTAGTTCAAACCAGTGGGAGTGTTGTCTTGGAAGCATCTAAGGAATATAGACTTATTGTGATACTAGAAGCATCCAGTGGCTCTTGGACTATCTTTGATGATCTCTTTGGAGCTTATTACACTGGATTTAGAGTTACAAATCTAATTCCTTATGTGGGCTACAACGCTTCACTTGAGAGCAACGCTCCAGACATCAAACAGATAGACTTCTTGACATCACTTCAAAAGATGTTCAACCTTGTATTTGTTCCAGACAAACTTGATCCAAAAAAGATTAAAATAGAGCCGTTTGATGACTTTGTTACTGGTGGAAGTATTAAGGACTGGACTGACTATTTGGACTACTCAAAGGACGTTGTGCTTGAGCCTACAACAGATATTCAAAGCAAGAACTACGAATGGACGTATTCCAAAGACAAAGACTTCCTCAACAAGTTCTATGAGGAAAACGCTAAGAGGGTGTTTGGAAGGTATTTAATCGAAGATGGAGAGAATGACTTTGCAACTGGCGACAAGAAGATTGAGCCTAAATTTGGTGCATTTCCTTTGAACAGAATTGGAGGTACTGACTTGCTTATTCACCAGAGCATTGATGCTCAAGGGCAGGTCATAAAAGATCCGCTTTGCAAGGTAGTTCTTTGGGGAGGTTTGCAGGATGGCAATGGGTTCATTCCTTTCAAGGATTCAACATCATCCCCAATAGTGGCAACTAATTATCCTTACTTTGGTCATTATTCAGTGCCTAATCCAGACGTTGGAGATGTTGACCTCAACTTTGGAGGAGAAACACCTGCATACCCTATTGAAGCAAACCCATTCAACAATCTATTTAACACCTATTGGAGCAATTATGTGAACCAGCTTTATTCAACACAAGCAAGGATCATGACTGCTTACTTTGATCTAAAGAGTGCTGACATTGCATCATTTCAGTATTCAGATAATATCTGGATTAAAGACAGTTATTGGAGAGTATTGAGCATTGACTACTCACCAAACTCCAATGACTTGAGTAAGGTAAAATTGATCAAGGTGCTTGCAGATGTACGGGCTTGTGATCAACTGCCTTATCAGTCCACAGCAGGCGGTCTTATCACTTTCCAGAATGCAGACGGTACAACAACACCAACACCAACTCAAACTTGCTGTGAGCGGTTTGGATACGTTTATATTGGTGTCAATTGCTATCAGTTATTTGCAGAGAATTTTGATGATGCAAAGTTGGTAGGATTCCAAGCAGTAAGCGGAGGGCTAAAGAACTCCAATCTTGAAGGAAATGTATTTGCCAATGGCTCAAACATAGTTGCCAAAAGTGGTAGCTCTGGTCTTGTGGTTGGTAATGACATTACGATTGAGAACCTTGCAAGCAATTCTCTGGTTCATGGAGAGGACATACAACTTGATTCATTGAGAAATGTCATGGCTGGAGGAAGCAACGCTCATGCTTTTGTTGAAGGATCTCACAGAGGAGCAGGATGGTGGTACGAAAACTTCAAGACGGGCAACAAGGGAGCGCACCAACATGGAAATATTGACTTCATCTATTATGGTGACTTTGCTCAAGGCAGTAGTGTAGAAATGTTCATTGAAGGAAAGCTAAATAATAGGCTTGAATTGCCTAGTGAAGCGGTTGTGAATTGCGTGTTCAATGTATCTATTGGACAAATAAATGCAGCAACTGGACTTTTTGAGAAGATGGATTCAATGATATTTTTTGATTCATTTAGAAAATCCAACAACACTGCATACAATGCCAATGGTTCAAGCAGCTTCCATCCATTGCACCAAGCAGGAGATTATGGAACAAACCATATTCACATGAAGATTGATACAGCAACCAACATCAAAGAGCATAGAGTTCTGTTACACAATCAAAGCGAAACAATTTCAACTAAAGTTCAAATACTATGTACACTGAATTACACAATGGTGAGAAAATAATGGATGCAATTGATTGCCTTATTCATGACAAGAAAAAGAGTTGCATTCCAAAGTGGGTGAGCTGGCTTGATTACTTGCTAACTTGTGTTTATCTCGTAGGATATGCCATTGTACTTGTTATCATATTTAGAAGGATAATGCTATGAACAAAAAAGTAATTCTGGAATTTGATGCAAAGACTGGTAAAGCGGTTGTCAATATTGATGCTCTCAATGAAGCAGTCGAAAAAACCAAAGAAAGCACAAGCGAAACCAATGACCAATTCCAAGCTCTTGGAGAAACTGCCGACCAAGCAACTGGAGGACTTGTTTCTGGTTTTAAGAGTGGATTGAAAGGTGTAAAAACTTTTATAGGTGGAATGACATCTCTGAAAGCTGCTCTCATATCTACTGGTGTTGGTGCTTTGGTAGTTGCTTTGGGTACGCTTGTTCAATGGTTTAGTACTTCTGAAAAAGGAGCAAAAGTATTCTCAACAGCAGGCTATGCCCTTGAAGCTCTTTTTAAGAGTTTGACTGATAGGCTCAACACCTTTTTGGAAGCTGATCTGGTTAGCTTCTTTGAAGATCCTCAACAAGCCATTAAAGATCTTGGCAAATTCCTAATGGACAACCTCATTAAAAGATTTGAGGGAATATTGCTTCTAGTGCCAAGATTAGCAGAAGCCGTTGGAATGTTATTCAAGGGAGATTTTGAAGGTGCTGCCAAAACAGCTGGCAATGCAGTTCTTCAAATATCAACGGGAATGGAGGATACCATTGGAGTAGTTGAGGAGGGCATTAAGCTAGTTAAAGAAGTTGCGGCAGAGGTAGTGAAGGAAACTGAAAAAGCAATTGAGCAAGGTGGTAGGCTGGCAAATCTTGAAGATAGATTGATCAAAGCAACAGCAGCTTTCACAGTTGAGCAAGCCAGATTGAACACCGAAATTGACAAGCAGCAAAAGATCATTGATGACACGACAAGGAGCTTTGATGAAAGAGCAGAAGCACTGGATAAGCAAAGCGAACTTTCTTTAAAACTAGCAAAAGAAATAGCCAATCAAGCAGCACTTGAAGAAGCAACAATCCAAGCAACTCTATCTCTGACTGCAAACTACAAGGAACGTTTAGAGCTTCAGCAACAATTGGCAGAAGCGCAAGCGGATAGAATAGAGAAGATAGCGCAAGTTGCAATTGTAGAACTAGAGAATGCCCAAAAGAGAACGGAGATTGATCTGGAGGAGTTTGAAAGGCAAAAGTCAATTACTCAACAGATTGAAGATCTAAGAACAGAGAACATTGAGAACGAGAGAGAGCGGATACAAACAGAGATGGAACTTGCTTTGCAAAGGTCGTTGCAAGATCTTGAATTGCTTAAAGCCACAGAAGAGGAGAAGCAAGCAATCAAGGAGCAGTATGCTATTGCTACTAACAAGGCTCTTGCAGAATTTGATGCAGAAGCAGCAAAAGCAAAAGAGGATGCAGACAACAAGCAGATTGAAGATGACAAGAAAGTTGCAGAAGCAAAAGTCCAGATTCAACAGAATGCACTTGGATCAATCACTGGCTTATTGGATGTCTTTGGAGGAAATAATGAGAGAGCAGCAAAAAAGGTGTTCAAGGTCAACCAAGCACTTGGAGTTGCAGAAGCGGTGGTCAATACTTCCAGAGCGATAATGGCTCAACTATCTAATCCAAAAGATGCATTGACTGGTGCTAACTTTGTCAAGGCAGGAATAGCAGCAGCAACTGGTCTTGCTCAAGTGATCAAGATCAAAAATACCAAGTTTGGAGGGGGTGGAGATTCACCAAGCACAAGCATAAGCGATGGAGGAGGAGCAGGAGCAACACCACAGATACCACAACAACCTGAAGTGGACTTTGGATTCCTACAACAAGGAGAAAACCAAAACACCATTCAAGCCTATGTTCTGGAGCAGAATGTTTCAAGCAGTCAACAAGCCAATCAACTCATTCAAGATCAAGCAGTACTATGAAAATTATAGAATTAATTATTACCGATGAGGACAAGTATGGAGTGAACGCAATTTCACTTGTGGAAAGTCCTGCAATCGAAGAGGATTTTATCCACTTCAACAATCAAGAAGTAAAGTTTAAAACCATTGATGAGGACAAGCGGATTGTCATGGGTGCAATACTTACTCCAGATAAACCGATTTACAGAAAGAACGACATGGAGGAGTGGTATGTGATCATATCAAAAGACACCATCCGCAAGGTTGCTTATTCCTACCTCAAGAAAGGCAGGCAAAGTGAAGCAACTCTGGAACATGAAGAGAAGATCAGTGGTGTGCATCTTGTGGAGAGTTGGATTGTTGAGGGGGAGAACGACAAGTCCAAAGACTATGGAATGGAGCTTGCTAATGGAACTTGGGCTGGTGCAATGTATGTAGAGAATGACACCATCTGGAACGATTATGTAAAAACGGGAAAGGTCAAAGGATTCAGCATTGAGGGCAACTTCTTGAACAAGGCAGAAGCAATGGCAAAAGCAACCATCAAAAATGACAAGAGGTACAAAGATGGAAAGAAGATTGACATGGAAAGCTACACCGACTATCCAGAAGCAGTGAGAAACAATGCCAAGAGAGGTATTGAATTGAACGAGAAAAACGGCAACAAGTGTGCTACTCAAGTTGGTAAAGTCAGAGCGCAGCAGCTCGCTAAAGGTGAACCGATAAGTGAGGAAACCATCAAGAGAATGTACAGCTATTTAAGCAGAGCAGAGGAGTACTATGATGAAAGCGATACAAGTGCTTGTGGTACAATCTCCTTCCTTTTATGGGGAGGAAAGGCAGCATTGAGGTGGAGCAAGAGCAAGATAAATGAATTGGAGTTGAGTATTGAACTTGAGGAGTGTTTTGAGGATCAACTTGTAATTGACCTTGAAAACTTGTTATCATAAAAAAGTAACACTATGGAATTGAAAGAACGTATTGCAAACCTTTTCCAAAAGTACAACGTGAACTTGTCAGTTGATGAGCCAGCAGCACCAGAAGCAAGCACCGAGGAGGTGAAATTTGCAGAGGCAAAGTTGGAAGATGGAAAAACAATGATCTACACCGATGCAGAAGCATGGGAAGCAGGCGTGAACATCTACATCACCAATGATGAGGGAGAAAAGATACCAGTGCCAACTGGTGACTACGCGTTGGAAGATGGAAGAGCCGTTGCAGTTGTTGATGGAATTGTTGAGAGCATTTCTGAAGCCCAAGCAACCGAAGAGGAAGCAGGCAAAGAAGAAGAAGAGGAAATGCAGGAAGAAGCACCATTGACAAAAGAGGATGTTTTGGGTGTAATCAATAAGGCAGTGGATCTTCTACGTGAAGAGTTTGCAAGCCAATTGAAAGCCAAAGACGAGGAAATTAAAACATTGAAAGAGAACTTTTCACATGAAGGACTGCCAAAAGCGGTAGAGCCAGTGAAAACAATCTCCAGAGATGAAATCAAGAATTTAGACACCAAGAGCAGAGTGAGTGCTTTGTTCACCAAATACAATTAAAAAATGGCTGATTCATTAACAATCACATCAACGTATGAAGGCGAGTTGGCATTGCCATACGTTGCGCCTGCAATCTTGGCAGCAGATTCAATTGCCAATCAATTCGTTACTCTCAAGGAGAACGTAAAAAAACAAATCGTACTCAAGAAACTTGACGGAGCAGTTCTTCAAGCAGCAGGATGCGACTTTGATGCACAAACCGGATTAACTCTTGAGGAAGCAATCCTTGCTCCAGATGACATGAAGGTGAACATTCAACTTTGCAAAGCAGAGTTCCGTTCAGACTGGGAAGCGTTGCAGACTGGAAGAGGGTACATCAACGATCAGATTCCACCAAACTTCCAAACGTTCCTTCTTCAATACTTGGGAAGTATTGTTGCTGAAGGTATTGAGAAGAACATCTGGCATGGTGACTACAATGAAACCACTGGAGCAACAACTGGAGGAAATGCAGTGACCAACTTTGAGGGTGTACTTGCAAAGATCGTTGCTGGAACTCCTGGCTTTGAAGATCTAGCAGCAGGAGCTTTCACTGGTGATGCTGATGGAACTACTGGTATCATCACTCACTTGAATACTTTGGTTGCAGGGCTTCCAGATGCAATTCAAGGAGATGCAAATACTCGTATCTTCATGAGTAGAAAGTCTTTGTTCTTGCTTCACCAAGCGATGGCATCTATTGGTGTTGCTGGTGGATACTCTCCACAAGTTGGAGCAGAACGTCCAGCTTCTTATCTTGGATTCGACATTGTTGTTCCTGCTGGATTCCCTAACGACACGCTTCTTGGAGCGCAGTCAAGCAACTTGTTCTTTGGAACAGACTTGCAGTCAGACTTCAACCAAGCGGTTGTTGTTGACATGACACCAAATGATGCATCAGACAACGTAAGAATGGCAATGCGCTTCTCTGGAGGTGTTCAGATTGCTTTCTTGGGTGATGTTGGTGTTGTTCGTCGTTCATCTTAATTACAAACTTGATAGGGGAGGGGTAACTCTCCCCTTCACAATACTTTAAAAATCATGTGCGATTTAACAACTGGTAGATTGTTTCCATGTAAGGATGCTATTGGAGGTATCAAGGAAGTGCTTTGGTGCGCTCTTGATGATGTGACCTATGCTGCAATTGCTTCTGGAGCAGTGGCAGACATTACTTCAACAACTACCTTTATGAGATGGGAGTTGAGCAAGAATAGTGGATCATTTCAGCAGAACGTGCAAAGTTCTGTTGAGAATGGTACAATCTACTATGAGCAAGTCTTGACAATTCAGACACCGAAATTAAGTGCTTTGGATAGCGAAGAGCTTGCAAAAGTGCTTCAAAACAGATTGAGCATCATTGTTCGAGATAACAATGACAACTTCCACATCATGGGCTATGCTACTGGAGCGGAAGCAACTGGAGGAAACTTTGGAACTGGAACTGCAAAAGGTGACTTGAATGGATACAATATTGTGTTCACAGCGGAGGAAAAACTTCCTGCACCGTTTGCTCCAAATATGCAAACATCTGCACCTGCAACGACAACAGTCAATCCTGCATACTGATCCTTGCTAAAATTGGTTATGTTTATGGGGAGTAGGACAAGTTCCTGCTCCCTTTTTTTATCTTTACAATATGGTGGCAATACTTCCAAATACAACAAGTCAAAATATCTACTTAACTCTAAAGGAGAAACAGAAGGATATTGGTGCTTGGACTAACTACTTGATTGAGATTGAAGGTGAGATGTCAAGAGAAAAAAGGTATTTTATTGCCAATGTAGTTGACGACAATGACCGATACACAAAGATAGCGATCAACACCAACGCTAATGATGCCTTGAATGGAGATCTATTGATCACAGAAACTGGTCAATATTGGTACAAGGTCTTTGCTCAAGATTCAGATAGCAACCTTGATCCAGCCAACAGCATTGCAGAGATTGAGCGTGGTGTTCTTCATGTTCAAACAGAGCAAGAATACTACAACCTTCCAACAATAACAATTCCAGATAACATCATTTACTATGATTGAGAGCATTGAATTAGCTAAATATGTAGAGAGAAACTACGAAGAGAAGCCATCAAGAAGCGGATGGATTGATTACGGTGATGACAACTTATTCCCACAATACCTCATTGACCTCTACAACTCAAGCTCTGTGCATCATGCACTTGTTGAGAGTATTGCTTACATGATCTTTGGCGAGGGTATCCAAGCAGAGGGTGAAGCACAACTCACAATTGAGAAATGGGGGTTGAATGACGAGATGAGGAAGGCTTGCTTGGACTTAAAACTGCAAGGAGGTTACGCGCTTGAGATCAAGTGGTCGCTGGATAGAACATACATTAAAGAAGTTTGCCACGTTCCTTTTGAGCAAATCAGAGCAGGAGCAATGAAAGTGGATGGATCTGTTCCTTACTACTACCATTGTCTTGATTGGGAGAACCACAGAAATGTGGGAGTGACACCAATATGCTCATTCAGTCCAGATCACAAGAACGAGCATCCAGTTCAACTCATGTTTGTGAAGCCTTTTGCCGTTGGAAGCCATTACTATCCAAAGCCAGATTACATGGGTTCTATCAACTGGATTGAAGTTGACAAGCAGATTGCAGTATACCACAATAACAACTTGCAGAACGGAATGTCACCTTCCTTTGCTATCCACTGGAAGAACGGAGTGCCGCCAAAAGAGGAGAGAAGCGAGATTCGCAGAGATATGGAGAAGCAAATGACTGGAAGCCATAATGCAGGAAAGTTCATGATGACCTTCTCTGACGGTGGTGATACTGCTCCAAGCATTGAGCCGTTTGAGTTGAGTGATGTTTCCAACCAATACCAGTTCTTGAGTGAGGAAAGCACCAACAAGATAATGATTGGGCATCGCGTTACTTCTCCTGCTTTGTTTGGAGTAAAGACAGCAGGACAGCTTGGAGCAACAGAGGAGTTAAAAATTGCAAGTGAGTTGTTTCAAAGAAATGTAATTGCTCCATATCAAATGATCATTAATCAATCCATCAACACTCTGCTTAAAGAAAGTGGAGAGTATGTGGTTGCTAAAGTGAAAAGCCAGCCATTATTTTTGTCTGAAAAAAAAAAGAATGCGTTCACTGACCTTGACAAAGAATTGTGGTTGCAGTACCTTGATTCAGTTGGAGAAGTAGTTGGAGATGAATGGGAGGAGATCAGTGACGAGAAGATAACAGATGCAGAGAATGAACACCTTATCCACGCAAATGATGTAAAGTTCTTCAAGCGGTTTGCAGATCCAGAGGACAAGAGTAAAATGGATTCAGGGCTATACAAGATCAGATACAGATACAACGGAAATATTGATTCAAAGTCCAGAGATTTCTGTACAAGAATGATTGCCAACGCTCAACAGAAAGTAGTGTACAGATATGAGGATATTGTTGAGATGGGTGATTCTGGAGTAAATGGACAATTTGCACCTCAAGGCAAAAGCACGTATTCGATATGGCTCTACAAAGGAGGATCTTATTGCAGGCATTTTTGGAGTAGGGTTGTGTACTTCAGAAAGAGAGAAGGTGGAAAGTTCCTACCCAATAAAGGGTTGGACAATGACAAGAGGGTGAGCGTGGCAAGCGCAGATAGAGCAGGAGTGCCAAACAAATCTCCAGACTGGGATAAAGCAAGTACACCAACAAACGATCTACCAAACAGAGGATCATTAAAAAATTAAGACATGGCAGAAGTATTATTCATCAACGGAGATTACATGAAAAGGTACTCACACTTGAATGGAAGTGTTGAGGAAGCCTACATGGCATCTCACATCATGCTTGCCCAGGACAAGTATGTACAGTCCTTTTTGGGTACTAGACTATTTGAGAAGCTAAAAACAGATATTGCAGCAGGAACGCTTGCAGGGAATTATGAAACACTCATGGACAATCACGTTAGAAAGGTTTCTTTGTGGTGGTCAATGGTGGAGATGATTCCTCACATGTACGTCAGGCTTGACAACGGAGGGCTTGTTATTCGCACAAGTGAAGATGCTACACCGATCACAAAAGCAGACTTGAACCGAGAGATCAACGGAGCAAGAAATAACGCTCAATTTTATACCGAGAGAATGATTGACTACCTATGCAACAATACTTCTTTGTTTCCAGAGTACAATCAAGCCAATGGAGATGAGATGATTGCAGAAAAGAAAGCATATTTCCAGAGTGGTATGGAGATCTCAAAGGGTGCATATTACAGTCAAAGTTCAAGCGATAAATCTTGGGTACTTGATAGATGAGAAAGGAGAAAAAAGAAAACATTGTTAAATTGAAAAAGTGGATTGATGAACGAGAATGTAATAGCCTTACTGGCAAGTCCAGTAATACTTCTTTTGGTAAGGGAGGTTTACAAGGACGTAAGGGAGTGGACAAAGCGCAGGAGAGATAAGAAGCCATTCAAAAAGGCGTTTCTTGATATATCGCAAATCTATCAAGAGATGAACAACCTGATGGTGTCAGTTAATGCAGGAAGAGTTCTACTTTTGAGGTCGCACAATGGAGGAGGGAAGCCGACAATAGGTAAGCCTTTATACAGCACAGCAGAATATGAAGTCTATCAAAGCGGTACAATATCAGTTAAGGATAATTGGAAAGGAGAGCCGCTTGATGAGAGCTATATCAGAATGTTGAGCAAGCTACAAGAACAGAACGAACTAATTTTGAAGCTAGGCAAAATTGAGGATGGATTACTCAAGAGGGTTTACTTTCACAGCCATGTTTTAGCGAGTAAGATTTACAAGATTCACGAGGATGAGAAGAGCTTTTACTATCTTAGTATCAACTTCAATATGCCACAAGATATAGATGACCCAAATTTTAGTGAAGTTTGCAGACCGTTTATAACAAGAATTAAAGCCCTATTCAATGACAAAGGATGAAAAAATAGATCAGTACATTTTTCAGATTCATGCGATCAACAGCAGTGATCTTCCAGAGCAAAAAAAAAGAGAACTCATTGAAGGAATTAAAAAGGAGATGTCATGCCTAAATTGAAGCACTTTAAATTGTCAGAGTTTGACAGTCCAGATGAGAAAGGAAGCGGAGCAAAGATGGATGAGAAGTTCCTAACTAAACTTGATGCAGCTCGTGAGATCGCAAATGAGCCATTTAAAATCAATTCTGGATACAGAACACCAGAGAGGAACAAAAAGGTTGGTGGTAAGCCTAATTCAAGCCATTTGAGCGGTCTTGCTTGTGATATAAAGATCACCAGTTCAAAGCATAGATATAGAGTTGTGGAAGCGTTAATGATTGTTGGGTTTAATAGAATAGGAATTGCGGATACATTTGTTCATGTGGACGATGATACAAGCAAGGTGCAAGAAGTAATTTGGACGTACTAATGAAAAAGAAATTTAAGGATACAAAAGTTGGTGGATGGCTCAAGAATAAGTTTCCAGATGTACTTGATACAGTTGGAGATCTTACTGGTATTGAAGCGTTCAATGTAGCAAGCAGCTTAATTGATGGCAAAGATGTGATGCCCTCTGACAAGATTGAGTGGTTGGAGCTTCAAAAGGATTATGAAATTGAAGTATTGAGATTTGAGCTGGAGAACAACAAAAGTGCAAGAGAGCGAGAGGTTGGAGTAACCCAAGCAACGGGAAAGCCTGACTATGCTCAATGGAGTGTTGGCATCATTGGTTTGATTATCTCATGCACCACAATATATGTAGGACTGTTTACCGAGATAGTTGACCGAGAGATCTATTTCCACTTGCTTGGAATTGTTGAGGGTGCTATCTTGCTCTCCATATTCAACTATTACTTTGGATCTTCCAAAGGAAGTGCCGACAAGACTAAACAAATATTCAAATGATAGGATACTACAAAGGAAGGAGAAGAGGAACAACAAGAGTTGTGCTGATGTATGGAGTTCTCAAAGAAACCACTATATTTGATCCACACTTTGGACTGATAGCAATTGGTCAAGTCTGCTAAATGTAGATAGTCTGTGTTTTGTTTTGATGCCCTGCCAGAAATGGTGGGGTATTTTTTTGCCCTAAACACAATGAAATCCAAAATAATTTTAAGAAAAGTAAAAGAAAGTTTGGAGGGAAAGGAAATTTATTTCTATATTGCGGCATAATTAAAAACAAAACAAGATGAAAAAGCAAGCAAATATTAACCACTTTTTAAATCTGAAATTTGAAATCATTAAATCGTTAAAAATTCAAGGTTATAAGGAAGATTGGATGTACCCTTTTTTAAAAGGTGTCAACATACACAAAATTCATTTTAATAAGTAACCACATTAAATCGGGGGGCGAGTTAGCCCCCTTATTAAAACAAAGCAAGATGATAATAACAATAAAAGAGCAGCAGAAACTGCTGATGGAGTACAGTATTGAAAAAAGCTCCACAGTAAGACAAGACCAAGCGTTTGTTGATGGAATGAAAGCAGCGTTCAAATTGGTTGATGAAAAATTGAAAAACAAAACAAGATGAATAACAACAGACCACTATGGAGCGCAGGTGAAATTATACCTGCGTACAAAGTCCAGAAACGCAGCATGGGAGTTCAAGTTACAAGTTCAAAAATAGCGTTTGAATACATTAAGCCTATCTATGAAGGAACTTTGAACCATAAAGAAATGATCTATGCTATTTACATGAGCAGGAGCAATCAGATCATAGGGCATTCAATAATATCAAGCGGTGGAGTTTCTGCTTGTGTTTGCGATCCAAAAATAGTATTTCAGAATGCATTAATCTGCAATGCAAGTGCTGTGATATTAGTACACAATCATCCTAGTGGAAATCTCAAGCCGAGCAGGTCAGATGATGAACTGACTAAGAACATAAAGCAGGGAGCAGAGATCTTAAATATGACCTTGCTAGATCACTTGATACTTGGAGAGGATGAGGATAAAATCAAATACTTCTCCTATGCGGATGAAGGTAAACTTTAAAACAAAACAAGATGAAAAAGACAATAGTAGTAAGCACATCAGATGAATTGATAGTGGAAGAGTACCTAAAAGAGTGGAATGTCAACTACCAGTTGAAAGGTCAAGGATTCTTAATTCACACCAGTATGATCTATCTGGTTGCAAAGAGATTGTCACATAAATGTATTCTCCATGTAGTAATATAAATGGCAATACTTTAAAATAAATTTCTTATTTTTGTAAAACAAAACACAACAAACATGAAACTTTTTAGACTAGACAATTACATTGATACTCAAGACACCTTGATCAACTTCTTCACATCAAAAGAAGCAGCACAAGAGTATGCAACGCACAACAGAGAGGTTGATGTTGTTTACCAGAGAGATTGGACAGAGATCTGTGAGTTCACCTGCATGACAACGCAGGACTTCAAAGAAACTATTGACGGCATTGTTGATAGGGAACAAGGGCTTAAAGCGTGGGAGAGTGGAACTGTGAACAATATAAACTACTACGTATGATTGAGGAGAGAGCAGATGAGCTGGTGAGAGTTGGATACATAAAGATCCAAAAACTTAATGCTTTAGACATCATCTACCTTGCAGAAGCGGTTCACAACCGTTATGGAATAAGCAAGAACGAAATAAAAATCGAAACAATAAACAACCAAATAATAATTAATTTATGATCAGCAAAGTAAAAAGTGTACAATCAAAAAACGAAACTTACCAATCACCAAACGGGCTTCTGTACAAGTTCAATTATGAGATGGAGGATGGCTCAAAGTTAGTAGCAAATCACAAGTCAGAACAAAGCCCGTTCAAAGAGGGTGATGAGGTTGACTACCACATTAAAGGAGGGAACTCTTTCGGTAACTGGGGAACAGTTAAGAAGCCAGACAGCAACTTCTCAAGCACAAGTCAAGTTGCACCTACCAACAACCGAAATGCAGACACCCAAGACCAGATCATGAGACAAAGTTCTTTGAACAGAGCGGTAGATGCTCTAGGTGAAAACAAAGAGCCAATGCAATACACTGCTCTTGCAGAGTACTTCTTCAACTATGTGAAGAGTGGCAAAGTAGAAACAAAGGAGAAAGGAGGAGATGATGCACCATTCTAATACACAAGCGCAACGGCTCAAGCAGCACTTTGACAACGACTTGTCAATTACAAGGCTTGAAGCGTTTCAAGAACTTGGTATTGTGGAGTTGAGTGCAAGGATCATAGACCTTGAAAGAGAAGGGTATGAGATCTCAAGAACTAGAATAAAAGTGAACAATCGCTTTGGAGAAGAAGTCCGAGTGATGAAATACAAGAAAGCATGAGAAAACACATTGACACAAAGCGCAAAGCGGAGTTGATCCAGAAAGCATACAATCTGCGAAAGCATGGGTACAACCTTGATTCAATTTGCAAGAACTTGAATGTAAATAGAGATTCAATACGGAGGTGGCTGCTGGAGTACAACAGTTATCTTGATGGAGATAAAGTTGAATACAAATTGATCAATAGGTGCATACCCTATTTTGAAAAAAAACAAACAGAATTAAGAACACCAAAAATTACAATCCTATGGGGACTGATAGAAATTTACTAAACATCAAACACTTAATCGCCTACTATGGCAGCAAGGGAGAAATGGCAAAATCATTGGATATTCCTGCATCAAAATTGAGCGGATTAATTAAGAACAGAAGAAAACTTCTTTTGTATATGCCAGAGATCAAAGAGGACACCAAGTTGAGCTGTGATGAGATCCTGCAAATGATCATGAGCGAAGAACAATAGTTAAAAGGGGAGAGCATTTACTCTCCCTTTTTTTTTACAACTTTGCAAAAAACAAAACAAAACATGGAAAGATATACGTGGTTCAAGTTTAGTCCGGCACAATGGTTCATGGGGAGGATACAAAGATGCTCTCCAGAAGCTCAAGCAGACTACATGAGATTGGTTTGCTTGTACTGGAACAAGGCAGGAGATATGACCGAAGAAGATGCCCAAGAGGAATGTATCCATTACAAGGAGTTAGTTCAAAATAGGGTGCTTAAAATCAGTGAGGGAGTGATATTCATCTCTTTTCTGGATCAGCAACTGGAGGACATTGAAGAGATGAGTGCAAAGAGATCCAAAGCAGGCAAAGCATCAGCAGCAAAAAGAAGCAAGAGTTCATCAAAAGGCAACAACCGTTCAACAAGTGTTCAACAAGTGTTAACACATGATGAGCAAGTGTCAACATATAAGAATAGAGAAGAGAAGAAGAGAATAGATAAGAGTAGAGAAGATAAGAGTATTGTGTTTCCTTTTTTGGGTAAAGAATTTTTGGAGATGTGGAAGCAATGGAAAGAGTACAAGTCCAAAGAACACAACTTCAAATACAAAAGTATCCAGAGCGAGCAGGCACAATTGAACAAGTTGGCTAAGTTGAGCAACGGAAATGAGCAAACAGCAACAAAGATCATCCTTCAATCACTGGAGAACGGATGGAAAGGAATATTTGCAGTAAAACAAGAAAACAATCAAAGCAATGGAGGTACAGAAATATCAGCAGATTGGCTTGCAGGTCGCTGAAAAGTTACAGATCAAGCCAGTAAAAAGTGTGGATCAAGCACTTGACAATACAAGAACAATGAGCATACTCCGTAAGGAGAACAATACAGAGGTTAAAGTCTGGCTATTGTATCAAGTAGCAAAGCTGTCCGAGTATGTAGATGCCAAAAAGAGATTAAGCGGAGCAGAGCAATACCAGATGGCAGTGGATGCCCTTCTGGATTATGCACCAAGTTGGACACCAGAGGACTTTCTTTTGTTCTTCCAGAAGATTGTAAGAGGACAATACAAGATCTATGAGAGATTGAAGATTGCAGAGCTGGTTGACTTTGCTTCCAAATACGAGGAGCTGAAATGTGAAGCAAGAAAGAAGCAGAGAGAGCAGGAAACTTTCAACCATACGATCAAGCCAAAGGAGGTGAAATACATTCCTCAAGAACGTAGCTCGAGAGATAGAATGAAGAACATTGACATTGCTCAATACATCAAAGAGCATCAAAACTTTTTAGGATTGACTGACGATGAAGTAAATAATCTTTCAGAAAACAAAAAATAACTGAACTATATCAATAAAAAGTTTCTATATTTGTGAAACAAAACAAAACAAAACAAAATGAGAACATTAAGCTATTCAAGCCTCAAGGCTTTCGGGAAATCTCCTAATCATTATTTACAGTACATCAACAGAGAGCAGGTGACAACTCCTGCAATGATCAAAGGAAGTGCATTTCATTGCCTTACTCTTGAGCCTTTAAAGTTCAATGAACAATATGCAGTTGCTCCAAAAGTTGACAGAAGAACAAAAGCAGGCAAAGAAACATGGGCTAACTTCTCGAGCGAGAACGAAGCAAAGGAGATCATCACTACACAAGACTACCACGATATTGTGAAAATGAGTGAGGGCTTCTATGGTTATGAGCATTCAGCCAGCCTAATCACCAATGAAGTTGAGGAGCATATCAAAGGAAAAATTGAAGGTTTGGAATTTCATGGCTATGCAGATATTGTTGGGGATTATTTTATTGCGGATCTCAAAAGCTGCCAAGATGCTTCTCCAGATAAATTCATGAGAGATGCATTCAATTATGACTACGACTTGCAGGCAGCAATCTATCTGGAGCTGACTAAAAAGGATCGCTACTATGTGATTCCAATTGAAAGTTCTGCTCCCTACAACGTTGCAGTCTATGAGATGAGCCAAGAAATGATCGAAGCAGGGAGGAAGAAGTTGTTCCAATTGATTGAGAAGTTCAAAGAGTGGGATGGAATGCCAGAAACCTACTCACAAAAAATTGAATTATTGACTTTGCCTGCATGGGCTTAAACGAAAACAAAGATGAACGAAGAGATTATTAGCCTTATTGAATCAATGGATGATGATAGGAGTTACAAACTTGATCTAGGAAAGGATAATTTTTTAAGTGGTTTCTTTGTATCAGGCAAAGCATGGAAGCAATTATTAGAAATTTATAAAAAACAAAAATTAATATGAAACAGATTATATTTTTACTCCTGCTATGTGTAGGAATGACAAGCTGCAAGAAAGAAGAGGATTGCAATTGTGGAACAGTAGCTAACGATGGAATAGCTGATGATTGTTATTGGCTGGAGGTTCGGAATAATTGCAGCGGAAACAAGAAAAAGTTTTGCTTTGATGAGGACATCTGGTTTGACAACTTTGTAGGAGATCCAATTTGTGTGAACAATGAGCCTGCTTGGTAAAAATATTTAGAGCAAAAGCAATAATTCAAAAAACAAAACAAATGAAAAATATAGCAATAAAAGTAAAGAACAGAAAACAGTTGGACAAAGCAACTAAAATTC
>VMHT01004677.1_pt1 | contig 18051 bp, 18 predicted proteins | sample 4693611 | NCBI WGS metagenome assembly VMHT01 (sample SAMN12280063, study PRJNA550983) | marine metagenome | isolation source: seawater sampled from same location over 5 years 0.02-0.2 micron viral filtrate | place: USA: collected off the coast of southern California halfway between the port... ...
CAATTAGTGGCATTACTAAAGCTAATCCTGGAGTTGTATCTACAATATTAAATAATGGTTTAGTAAAAGGTGATTTTATAAAGTTTGCCAATATTGGTGGCATGACATCATTTAACACTGGCGTATTTAAAGTTGGTGATTTAAAAAATAAAATTACAATTAGTGGCATTACTAAAGCTAATCCTGGAGTAGTAACCACATCAGCAGCTCATGGATTGATAGCTGGTGATAGTTTTGATATTACAGATGTTGTTGGTATGACTCAATTAAACGGTAATGCATTTAAAGTTGGAACAGTTCCATCTACCACTACATTTCAATTGCAAAACGGCAATGGTATTAACATTGATACAACTGATTACACAACATTTGTTTCAGGTACATTAACTGGGCCAGATCAACATTTTGAAGTGCAAGATGAAAATGGAACTAATGTAGATACATCAAGTTTAAGTTCATTTAGTGGATCAACGGGTACAGTTACAAAACTAAACAATCCAGTATTAAACTTAGGCACAAACAACTATCCATCGTGTGTGTCATTTTTTGAACAACGATTGGTCTTTGCAAACACTAATAACAATCCGCAGACGATATGGTTTTCACAGTCTGGTGATTACGAAAACTTTACAGAAGGTACAGATGCAGATGATGCAATGAACTTTACCATTGCTAGTAACAAAGTTAATGCAATACGTTATTTAGCTGCATCACGATCATTATTAATTGGTACAACGGGTGCAGAATTTTTAGTAACAGGATCAGATAGTGTTAATGGACTATCACCTACTAACATTAATATTCGTAAACAATCAGCTTATGGTAGTGCCAACAAAGATGCTATTACAGTTGGCAACCTTGTGTTGTTTATACACCGTGCCAAACGTAAGATACGAGAACTAACATATAACTATGATAGTGATAATTACATTGCACCTGATCTTACGGTATTAGCCGATCACATAACTGATAGCCTGGTTACTGACTTTGCATACCAACAAGAGCCAGCATCTATATTGTGGGTAGTACGAACTGATGGTGTGTTAGCTGGATTAACATATCAACGAACTGAAAATGTTATAGCCTGGCATAGACATATCTTAGGAGGCATGGCTGATACTGGTAAACAATCAGTAACTAAAAAAATACCTTTAACTGTTTCTACTTCAACAGTAAGTGTAGGTGACAATGCAATAACAAAAGCATCTCATGGTTTATCTACGGGTGATGTTGTTAGTTATTATGCAGACTCAGATCCTATTGGTGGATTAAGACAAGATTTGTTTTATTATATTATTGCTGTTGATTCTAATGTGATCCAATTTGCAACAACAGAAGCAAATGCAACTGCTGGTACTGCTGTTGATTTATTATCAGTTGTTTCAGGTAAATCTGTAACACATTATTTATATAAAGAAGTAAACGTAAGAACAAGCACGTTTTGGTCAGCTGCACATGGTTTTGGTGATGGAGATATAATATCTTATACAGCAGAATTGATTGCTGATAAATTTACTGGATTAGAAATAGAAAATCCATACATGACAATAACAGTTGATGGTAACTCTTTTAAATTAATTCATCAATATGATTTTGAAGATTTTAAAAAATCAGGATTAAATTATATTAATACTAACTATGTTGCCGTAGGAACAGTCAGTACGACATCAACAACTCATAAATGGTTAACTAACGCAAAAGTAAAAACCATTGCAACTATACCAACTGATAATGCAGAAGATGAGTTGTATTTGATTGTTGAACGATATGTAAATGGTGCAACTGTTAATTATGTTGAATTTATGACACCGTTTGATTATGGAAACAGTCAAGAAAATGCATTTTATGTTGACAGTGGATTAACGTATTCTGGTGGCAAGACAACATCTATAACTGGATTACATCATTTAGAAGGTGCATTAGTTAATGTATTAGCAGATGGTGCAACACATACAAATGAAACAGTATCATCTAGTGGAATTACACTAAACAATTTAGCAGAAAAAGTGCATGTAGGATTTAATTATAAGTCTGTATTGCAAACCATGAGAATAGAATCAGGTGCAGATGACGGCACAGCTCAAGGCAAGATAAAACGTATTCATGGTGTAACAGTTAGATTAAATGATTCACTTGGATGTAAAGTAGGACCAGATTTAAAAAACTTAGAAACAATACCATTTCGTAACTCATCATTACCAATCTCATCTCCCATACCATTGTTTACGGGTGATAAAGATGTTGAGTTTAGAGGTGATTATGAAAAAGATGGACATGTGGTTGTCGTGCAAGATCAACCATTACCATTGAACTTAGTAGCATTGTTTCCAAGACTAAATACATTTGATGCATAACTATACTATTAAACCATTTCAATCAGCACATGCTGATAAAATAATCTTAATGGGTGAATTTGAAAACTACTCAAAAGATTACCCAACAGATGCACTTGAAACACAAGATGCATGGACTGGCTTTTATAATGATCAACCAATCGTTTGTGGTGGCATTAACTTTTTTTGGGAAGGTGTTGCTGATGTATGGATTATTATGAAAAAAGGCTCTAACAAACATAAGTTTTTTATGCTGAAAAACATAAAAGAAAAATTTGAAGAAACAATAACAAAACGTAATTATCATCGTGTCCAGGCAGTCATTCGATCTGATTTTACTGACGGATTACGATTTGCAAAATGGTTTGATATGACACCTGAAGGTGTTTTGAAAAAATATGGACCAGATGGCAAAGATTACATCATGGTAGCAAGGATTAAATAACATGGCAGCAGCAACAGTGATGGCATTTTCTCAGATACAAGCTGGGAGACAAGCACAACGAGTAGCAAACTACAATGCACAGCTTTATGAAATGGATGCAGTTAATGCAGAAAATGAGGCCATTGTCGTACAGCAAAAAGCACAATTAGAAAAAACAAGATTGAGAGATCAATTTGAAGGTGTCCAGGGTGATGTCCGAGTTGGTTTTGCTGGAGGTGGTGTTGATCTTGGATCAGGAACTGTATTAGAAATTTTAGAACAAAACCAAGAACAATTTGAAATAGATCAAAATTTAATTCAATACAACGCAAACATAGAAAAAGCTAATTTACAAAATCAAGCTGGCCGTTCACGATTTCAAGGTGCAGCCTCTATACAACGTGGCAAGTATGCCAAATATGGATCTAGGCTTAAAGCTGGTGCTACATTGCTTGGTGGTGCTGAAGATGCTGGAATGATAGGAAATTAATATGGCTATTAAATTATATAAATCACAAGTTAATGTTTCAAAACAACAATCGTCTGTTCCAACTGCTAAATTAGAAGGTGATTTTGGACAAGCTGTATTTGAAGGTCAACAACAATTGCTAAATACAACAATGGAGATTGAGCAACGACACCGATCAATGCAAGAGGATAAAGATGTCATAGAACACACAACTAAATACAATGAAGATTTAAATGAAATTGTTGTAAATCATAATAAATTAAATAATTACGATGAAGGCATGGTATCGTATGAAACGGCTACTAATGAATTATTAACTAACACAACTGCAAATATTAAAAACAATAATGTAAAAAGACGTGTTGAAAGTCACGCATTAAAATACAACAGTGCATATAAAATTGATATTGGTAAAAATATTAGAGCCAATAATACAAAAGTATTTAAAGACTCATTAGAATTAAAAAAGAATGAAGCATTTAATACAATATTAACTAGCAATCCAGCATTGCAAACTCAAATGCGTGATGAATTATTTATTGGACCAAATAGTTTATACAACCAAGAATTAAATGCTGGAACTTTAGAAGCTGGGGTGACTGAAGAAACATACAATCAAGCACTAGAAAATGATTACGAAAAAGCAGAAGCTCAGTATTTAATATCAACTAATGTTAGTGAATTTACAAAAAGAGATAAAGAAGGAGCATATAATAATTTAGATAATGCAGTTTATGCTGGATTAAAAATTGCTGAAACTAATGCTATAAATTCTGCAAATACTGCAAAAAAAACAAATTATACAGATCAAAAAACTATTATAAAAGAAGCAACAAAAGAAATATTAGAGTTTAATAAAGAAGGTTATCAATTTGATCCTGAAATACAAAATACTGTTTTAGAAAATGCAAGAAATTTACATAAATTAATTTTATCAGATCCTGATAAACTTGTAAGTGGCCTTGAAGGAACAATACAAAGTTTAGAAGAAATAACATTTGTAAATGAATATATAGCATCAGAAAATTTAAAAAATAGACCTACTGATGAAGTAGAAGCATATAAAAATAGTATTGAAGAAGAATTACAAAAAACAAGTGGTACTAAAAATTTTAATCCTAATTTAATTCCAATATTAAAAGCAATTGATAGTATTTTAGAACACAGAGAAACTAACAAAGACAATTTATTAACATGGGGTAAATCAAAAACTGAATTTATAGAACCTTTAAACATTGATGAAGGTGTAATTATAGATGATCAAACTGCCTTAAATAGAAGAAAAACAGCACTTTCTATTGCTGAACGATTAGATGAAATTCCACAATTTTTTACACCTCAAGAAAGAACAGAAACTATTAAAGTTGCCTCAAGTGGAAGTAAAGCAGCAATACAAAATTTAATAAACAATGTTATAAAAGTTGCTGGGCCAGATAATGCACCATTAGCATTTCAAGAATTATCTGTTGATGGCTTAGATAGTGGTGTAGCTCACATTGGTACATTACAAGCACGAAATGGTGGTGATTATTCTCGTGATTTAGATAATGCATTAGATGCAATTGTTTTAATCAATAACGAAAATACAAAAGATCAATTTAAATTATTTAATCCAAAAACTCAAATAAACAAAGTAGATACAGAATTAGCGGTTACTACAAAAGAATATTTAGATGTATATTCCAATAATACATTTTCTGACGATATAACTTTGTATAATCAATTATATGACAGTGCTGAATATATTTTTTATGGAAAAATTTTATCAAATCCATCATTAATGAATTTAGCTTTTGATGATGCACCTTTTAATAATAATGATGTTGTTAAATTATGGAAAGAAAGTTTAAATCAAGCAGCTGGATTTCATAACAATAAAAGTGGATTAGGTTTATACAATAATGAACAAATTATTTTACCATCTTGGATGCCTAATACTTTAAATCCTGATGATACATACGCAGATTTAGGAACTCTTTTATCTGATGTAATGACAGATGAATTGTTTGAAAAAGCAACTATGAAAGAAGTTATAGATTTAGATGAAAATGGTAAAGAAATAATAAAGTTGATGCCAAACAGAATGGTTGAACATTTACCACAAAACGAACAAGAAACAAGTGATGCGTCTAAATTTATAAAAAGAGAAATACCAGCTAACGAAATGTTTGGTGTTGAAGAAATTGGTTTGTATCAAATAGATGATGGCAAATATATTATGACATGGGGTCCTCCTATTTCAGCAACTGAAGGATATACAAACAGTGAAGGGCAATTAGTAGTTTTAGATTTAAATAAAATTAAAGATGATTTACTTAAAAATCTTAGTGAAGAAGAAACACGAGCAAGAAATGCTGCAAGATTAAATGAAGGCAGAGTTTTTGGAAGATTTTAATACAAATAGGATTAATTAATGAGTGGATTTTTAAAAAGCAATGTAAACCCCTATGCTTTAAAACCAGCATTGTTGTCACCAAAAGGTTATGGTGAAGTTGCTTATCAAAACATGGATAATCATTTTAATTGGCATCAAACAGTTGGTATAGCTGTTAATGAAGCAATGATGGATGCTAATTATATAGATAGTTTTCAAGAACTTTTTCCTGATGCTGGAATAACTAATCCTTTTGATACTGATAGTTATATGGACACTCCATCTTTTACTTCGTCTCAAATAGGAGCAGATATAAGTAGAAAATATGTTACTAAATATTTAAAAAACAAAATGTTTAGAGATATTAATAATTACATACAAGCATTGCCTGAAGATGATGAAAGATTAACAAATTTTAAAACGTATGATCAATTTAGAGAAGAAGAATTAGAAAAAATGAGAATGAGTGAATACAAGACAGCCATGTATTCACAATATCAAAAAGGTGGAGGATTTAAAAAATTAACATCACCAATGTTAGGAATGTCTGTATCAGGCATGTTTGATCCCATGTTTGTAGCCACAATGCCATTAACAGCATTTTCTGGTGGTGCAACAGCAGCTAGTTTTTTATTAAGAGAATCAGTTATTGGACTTGCTATGGGTGTGACTGGACAAGCCATGGTTGAAACCCAAGTTTATCCATTTAAAAAAAGATTAGGAGAAGAAAATTATACATTTAAAAATGTTGCTGCAAACATTGCTATGGTTGGAGCTGGTGGTGCATTATTATCACCAGTATTAGCTGGTGCAATACGATATGGAGCTGTACCAGGAGTCAAAGCTGTATTTGGACCAGGATCTACTGAAAAAAATCTAAGATTAGGTTTAGCTGAAATGACTGAAAATATCAATAAACTTGATTCTGAATTACAAACTAAATTATTTGATGCTGAATATGTCAGATTAATTGAGTCAAAAGCTAAGACAAAAGATATAGTCAATCATCTGCAAAAAAAATTAAATGAGTTAGATGATTTAGACAGAATTAAAATGTTTGAACAATTAGATCCTGAAGGTGCAAAACAATCAAAAATTATAGATGAAATAAATGCACGAAAAGCACTAGAAGTAGAAAATGTTTATCCTGACACAAAGCCAGGTAGAAAACTGCACGAGCAAAATCAAATTAATGCACACAGAGCTTTGTTATTAGATGAAGAAATGAAAATTGTAGAAACTGATTTACCCATAGAAGTTAAACAAGAACGATTAAAAATTAGAGAAGATAATTTAAAAATAGCAACTAAGATTTTACAAAACAATCAAGATACTGGTTTAAGCACAGTTGTTGAATCACAAAAACAAGCTGACGATATTTTTAAAACAAAATCAGATGAAGAATATCTTAGTCAATTTGATAACCCTGATGATATAAAAATATTTGGAAAAAGTGCTGATGATGAATTTACTGCACATGCCAATGAAAACCCAGATTATATATATTCGGTTAGAACTGGAGAAGATGCTGATGGAAATTCTATTATGAAAGAAATATCTGCTAAAGATTTAAAAGCTGACGTTGCTAATGATGTTGACATAATTAAAAGATTAAAGGATTGCGTATGAGTTTTATACATTGTGTAAATAATGCCGTAGCTGAAGGGATTATACCAAAAGAAAAAGAAGCTAAACTAAAAAAAATGGTAGAAGATTTAACTGAAACGTATGTTGGTCGTGGCAACGGTTTAGAAGAAGCAGAAGCTATGGCTGCTAAAGATGCTTATTTTGCATTTACAGTTGAGGCAAATAATAAAAAACGTCAAGCTGTTTTACAAGCAGTAGCTGAAGATCGTGCTGTTGAATATTTATTTAAATACAGAGATCAAAACGGTCAATTAGATCCTGGTCAAGCTCTTGAACACATCATAGGTTTTATGGACACTAAACAAGGCAATATTAAATACTTAAATGTAGAAACTCGAATGCGTGTAATAAATGGACAATCAAGTGCAACAATGTACGAAGTATTAGAAAGTTTTAGATTGAATGTCCTTGGTGAAACTAAAAATAAAGCAACATTAAATTTAATGTTAAAAGAAATGTTTGAGCCTGGATCAACTAAAAATCCACGTGTAGAACAATTGGTAAAAGCATGGCTTAATACATACGAACAAGCAAGAAAAAAATTTAATGCTGAGGGTGGTCGAATAGTTAAATTAGATAGTAATGTTATGCCACAACACCATGATCAATTAAAAGTTGCATTAAAAGGAAAAGATGAATGGATAGAATTTATAATGCCATTGTTAGATCGAGATAAAATGATTAATCGAGTAAATGGTTTGTCATTTAGTAATGATGATTTAGTTAAAGTATTAGGAGAAGTATGGGACACAATATCAACTAACGGTTATTTAAAGCAAACAAGTTTTGCTCAAGGTGCATCAAAATTAGGCAATACAAGATTAGATCATAGATTTTTACATTTTAAAGATGCAGATTCTTGGAATACATACAACATAGAGTTTGGTGCTGGTGATGTGTTTAATACAATGTTAGCACATTTAGATTCAATTAATAAAGATATTGCTTTAATGCAAGTTATGGGTCCAAACCCTGATGCATTTATGAAAAAAATGAGGTTTGAAGTTACAAAATGGTCTAACTCACAACCAGGTTCAGTAAAACAAAAAGCAAAAAATAGAGCTAATTCAAAAATAAATAGAGCTGATGCAATGTATCTTTATTTAAAAGGTGATTTAAATATACCAGTAAATGAGGGTATAGCAAAATTTGGTGCATCATTTCGTAATATTGCAACAGCATCATATTTAGGATCAGCTGCATTTTTAGCATTAGGTGATTTTAATTTAACTCGTGTTAATGCACAATTTAGTGGATTGCCTCAATGGAAATCAATGGTCACAAATATGCGTACTTATCTGTCTCCATTAACCTCAAGTTTAAAAGGTCAAAAACAAAACACTTATGCTAAAGTTGCTATTACATCTGGTTTAGTAGCTGAACATTGGAGTACAATTGCATCTGGTGCAGCCAGAGTTTCAGTTGATCGTGTTGCTGGTAATGAATTTTCAAGACGATTAGCAGATTTTATTTTAAGAACAACACAATTATCTTGGCTAACTCAAGCTGGTCGTTGGGGAGCTGGTATGGAATTTTTAGCTTTTTCAGCCAGTAACACTAAAATGTCTTTTAAACAAATAAAAAAAAACAATCCTAAATTTGCTGAATATTTAGAAAGTTATGGAATTTCAAATAAAGAATGGGAAATTATAAGAAAAACAAAATTGTTTGATGCTGGAGAATATGACGTTGAATGGAAAGGTGCTGAATATTTAAGACCAGACGATATTGCTGCACGAACTGATATAGATCCAAAACTAGCAAATGAGTTATCTCTTAAATACAATCATGCTATGCAAGAATTTGTTAATTATGCAGTGCCAGTTGCTAGTGCTAAAGGAGCAACCGTTTTAGGCAAAGCAAGACCAGGCACTAAAGAAGGTGAAGTGGTAAGAATGATGCTACAATTTAAACAATTCCCTATTACTTTATTCCATCAACAATTAGCAAGAGGCATGGGTAGGAAAACCAATCTTGGTAAATTAGGATATTTATTACCATTTATAGCATCAACTACATTAATGGGTGCAGTATCATTTGAACTAAAAAATTTAATTAAAGGTAAAAATATAAGTTTTGATGATAATTGGAATCCTTTTGATCCTGAAAATACTGGTTATTGGTTAGATGCTATGTTGCATGGTGGTGGATTAGGATTTGCTGGTGATTTAATATTTGGAGGTCGATATAGTTTTGATTCAGCATCAGGAAGATTAGCTGAATTAGCTGGTCCAGTACCAACAATGGCTGCTGCATTAGCTGATATTACGTTTGGTAATTTATATGATGCTGTAAACGGAGATAAAACAACTGTGTCAGCAGATATATCAAGATTTATTAGTAAAAACTCTCCAGGTAGTTCAGCATGGTATATGAGATTATTATTAGAACGATATTTATTTGAATACATGCAAGAACTAACTGATCCAAATTATCAATCAAAAATAAGACGAAAAATAAGAAGAACTAAAAAAGACGAAAAAAACACATACTGGTGGAAACCTGGACAGAAATCTCCAAGTCAAACACCAGGATTAAATTAATTTTTGACATCTTAGACCGAATAAACTAATTATTAATATACAATTACCAAATATTCTGTTTCAAGATTTAACTAAAAGGTGGCTTAAAGCTGCCTTTTTTTTTACCACTAGGACAAAACAATATGACTATAACTAATACAACAATCAAAAGCAGTGCAAGTGGTGACGGCTCAACGTCATCGTTTACATATACTTTTCCAATAAACTCAACATCTGAGCTGAGTGTTATTATCAAGGCATCAACTGGTGCTGAAACTGTCAAAGATATAACAACTCATTATACCGTTGTTGATGCTGGAGCCACGGGTGGAACTGTAACCTTCACATCTGGGAACATACCAGCTAGTGGTGAAACTGTTGTCCTATTCAGAAACACTACAAAAAACCAGACTGTTGACCTTATTGAAAATGATCCGTTCCTAGCTGAAGGCCTTGAAAACCAATTTGACAATCTGCAAATGCAAATCCAAGAAGTGTCAGAAGCTGTTGATCGTTCATTTAAAGTATCTAAAACAAATGCCATTACAACTAGCTCTATCACTACATCAGCAGCAGATCGTGCTAATAAAATTCTAGCATTTGATGCGTCAGGCAACCTAGATGCAACTGCAAATAATAATTTAGACACACTGACTGAAATGACTGACGTAACATTATCCAGCCCAGCTGATAATGAAGTCCTAGCATACGACAGTTCAAGCACACATTTCATAAACCAAACACCAGCAGAAGCTGGCTTGGTGTCATTAACTGGCTCTGAAACTCTTACCAACAAAACTCTAACCTCCCCTGTCCTTAATACTGGTGTCTCAGGCACAGCTGTTCTTGATGAAGATAATATGGCATCTGACTCAGCTACTCAATTGGCAACCCAACAATCTATTAAGGCATACGTTGATGCTGTTACAACATCACTCAATGCACAAGACCTGGATGTATCTGATGGATCATCTGCTATTGGAATTGATCTTGATACAGAAACATTAGGCATCTTGGGTGGCACTGGATTAGTATCATCTGCATCTGGCAACAACGTCACATTATCTGTTGACGCAGCTCAAACTGGAATAACATCAGTAACAAATGCAAGTTTGGTGTTAGGTAGAGATGCAGACAATGACATAGATTTTACCACAGATAATCAGATTACATTTAGAGTAAGTGCTAATGATGGTGTGGTATTTAAAGCAAGTGGTGAAATAGAAGCAACAAGTCTTGATATATCAGGTGATGCAGACATTGACGGTACATTAGAAGCTGATGCAATCACAGTTGGTGGTACAGCACTTAATACAGTTATTGCTGGAGTAACAGTTACCAATGCAACTAATGCTGTAAACTCAACTCATGTATCTGTTGCAGACAATGAAAATACTAATGAAGAAAATTTAATAACATTTATAGAAGATGCCTCTGCTACTGGTAATGTTGGATTAGAGTCAGACGGAGACTTTGCATACAACCCTAGCACTGGCACAGTTTCAGCAACAATATTTAAAGGTAACATTGATGCAGTAGATGGTGACTTTGACGGCACATTAGAGGCTGATTCAATTACCGTTGGTGGTACTAACCTCACTGCTATTTATAGTCCTATTGCTGGTGGTTCTAATATTGTAACTACTGGTGCATTAAACAGTGGTTCTATTACATCTGGTTTTGGCAGCATTGACAACGGATCATCTGCAATTACAACAACTGGTGCAGTAGCAACTGGTGCATTAAGTGTAACAGGAGCTATCACTGCAACGGCTGCAAGTACAATCACAACTGCTGATAACTCAGACACACTTACATTAACATCAACAGATGATGACGCTGCTTCTGGCCCTAATTTAAGATTGTATAGAAACTCTTCTTCTCCAGAAGATAGTAACGTATTTGGACAAATAGACTTTGAAGGAAGAAATGATAACTCTCAAGATTTTGTAGCAACTCAAATTAAAGTTGCATCAGGTGACGTAAGTGATGGAACTGAAGATGCACAAATAGAATTTGATGTAATGACTGGTGGAACTTTACGAGAGTATATGCGTATGGCGGCAGGTTCAAATCCTGCTGTTATTATTAATCAAGACTCAAGAGACATAAACTTCCAAGTGCTTTCTGATGGTAATGCTAATATGTTATTTGTTGACGGTGGTAATAATAAAGTTGGTATCGGAACTAACTCACCGAGTGAATTATTAGAAATTGCAAATACAAGTGGTGACCCCAGTCTAAGGCTTAATGGTGCTGCAAGTGGAAACCCTTTAATTGATTTTGCTCAAAATGGAACACAAAAAGCATACTTCCAATATTTAGATAGTGGGGATGCTTTTACTTATCAATCAGATGGAACACATACATTTCAAGCAGGTGGCAGTACGGAATACTTCAGAATATCTACTGCTTTTTCAGGGCCTGTATCTGGTAAGTTTTCTACCTTTGGTGAATCAGCACCTGATTGTGGTGATGGCGGTATGACATTACAACAAGGTTCTAATGACGATAAAATCTTAACTTTTAAATCTTCTGATGTTGCACACGGAATAACCAATGAAGCTGAAACAGATACTTATGCTTACTTTGACAAGAATGATTCTAATTCAGGTGGTTTAGATATTTTTGCTTTTTCTGAAAGAACTGATGGTGAGTTTTTCAGATTGATAGCTGTGGGTGAATCTATACAAACAACTAAAGCTACAAACGCAATTGGTGCTTTTCATCTTGTTGCTGCTATAAAAAATGGAACTGCTATAGGTGGTTGTGATGCTGATGATAACCTTTTAACTTTAAGTAATGCAATTAATACTAGATTTATATTTGATAATGAAGGCACTTTTCATTCTGATGTAGGTACAGCAACTTATGATGAATATGAAGATGCTCATTTAGTTCGTGCTATGGATTTATCAACTTCTACTAAAGGTTTAATTGCTTCTAAGTTTGATGAGTTTGTGCAATACAATCACGAAGATTTAGCTAATGCAAGTATAGTAGGTCGAGATGAAAATGGTACGCCTAACACTATGGTAAATTGGACAGCAATGTCACAGCTACATAATGGTGCTATTTGGCAGCAGTATGAAAAAACTCAAAGACTTACTAATGCAATGTATGAACTTGCTAAAGCAGCAGTTGGTGAAGAAAAAGCCAATGAGATACTAGAACAAAACGAAATTAAATTATTAAACTAAGGAGAACACAATGGCAATAACAGCAAATATGACAACTCATGATGGCGTAGCATTAACAGATGCATACGTTAGAGTGACGTCTACATATGTAAAAAAAATGAACATTGATGATAATAATGTTTGGAAGCTAGTCTACGATGTTGAAATCTACAAAGATAAAGCAACACGTGATGACGAAGTTACAGAACAATCTATGCGTATTAACAACAGGCATTTGCAACATTTTAAAATTGATTACAGTTTAGATGCAACAGATAATCCTGTTAAACTTGCATATGCAGATTTAAAAACAAATATTCAGCTATCAAATATTAAAGACATTACTGAATAAAAAGTAAACATGGAGCTTGATTTCTAATGTCTGAACTAGACAATAAGTTAGCCATCACGGAGATCCGTGGGGAACTTAAACTAATTAATCAAAAATTGGACACTCTGGTGTCAAATCATATTTGGCATTTGAACCGTGATGTTGGAGTTTTAACTAAGATTTTAATAACGGTATCAACAATCTTGTTTTCAGGTGTCGTAACTTTACTAATCAAAACATTTTTTATGTAAATGGCATTGTCCAATACTCGTGGCTTGGTTGCTGAGGCACTAGCTTTAGCTCACCTTGCAAACGATCCTAACATCCTGTGCTTTACAGCTGCTGGAGGATTAGGCCCCATAGATATTATTACACTAGATAAGACAACTGGTGAGAGAAGATACTTTGATGTGAAGTATGCATCAAAAAGAAAAAACCATAAACCAACACACAACCCAAACATTAATCGTTGCTTGTCAAAAGCACAACAGGAGCTGCCATTATTGGTAGAAATATTATATGTCGATGATAACGGACAAATTACAATTCAACGAGCATCAGGCAATGTGGCCTAACTTTTCTTACGAGGAGTTAGCATGTCAACATACTGGTACAATGAATTTATCAAAAGATTTTCTCATAGAGCTTCAGAAACTAAGAGAAGCTGTGGATATGCCACTAACTATAACATCAGGTTATAGGTGTAGTACACATCCCATTGAGGCACGCAAGTCCACTCCAGGTAAGCATCATACAATAGGAGCCGTTGATATAGCAGCACAAGGTTCGTCTGCTATACACATTTTAAAAGTTGCCCTAGCTACGGGGTGGACAGGAATTGGAATCAATGTGCCATCGTTTATTCATTTGGATAGACGTGAAGAACCTACAATATGGAAATACTGATGCAGTGTAAAAACTGTGAACACGATTGCCATTGTGGAAACAATGGACAATGTAAAGTGTGTGCGTGCAGCAATTGTGAACACAACGCATTAGATGAATTTTGGAAACGATTAGACGAAGATGAAAAGAACTAAAAATTTTACAACTCATACACCAGGGCCAAAGAAAAGAACAAGCATTGGTAAGAGTAAACTATCAAGACCAAAGAACAAACATACAAGAAGATTAAGAGGTAAATAATGTTAGGTAAATTATTAGGTGGTGGTGGTATTAAAGCCATTGGAGATATAGTTGATGATCTTTATACAAGTGATGAAGAACGTAACGAGGCAAAAATTGCATTAGAAAAGTTACAATCAAAATTAAAAGAAAAACAAATGGATATTAATCTTGCTGATGCAACTAGCAAAGCTGGTGGTTTATCAGGATTTATGCAACGTAGCTGGAGGCCTTTGATTGGAATGTCTTGTGCAATTGCTATCTTGTGGGAATTTGTAATAAAACAATTTTTAGTTTTTGTATTAGCTGTTTTTTCTATTCAGACTATGCCCTTACCTGAATTAGATATGGGTGTTCTCATGCCTTTAGTTATGGCTCTTTTGGGAATGGCTGGAATTAGATCGGTAGAAAAAATTAAAGGAATAACAAAGTGATTTGGATCCTAACAGTAATGATGTGGTACGAAGGAGATCAAACTAGAAACACCTACTTACAAGATATGGAATTTATATCTGACGATGCATGCAAACAATATTTGTTTGATAACAAAGTCATGCTTGTTGATAGCTTACTTGAAAAATTTAGAAACCTAGATGGAATGCAAATGAAATCATTTGAGCATTTTTGTGAAGGCAAGTTTGTTGAACTGGATGAAGTATGAAGATAAGTGAAGATACACCAGTAAGCATGCCAATGAGAAACTTGATTTCAATTGTTGCCTGTGTTGCTGTCGGAGCCTGGTTTGCATTTGGTGTAATCGAGAGATTAAATGTTATAGAGACTGAGCTGCAACTGATGAACCAAGACTTGCTATCTGCAAGCTCACAGAAACCAACGGATCAAGAGCAATACATGTTGCTTGAGTTCTTATCAAAAGAACATGAAAAATTAAAAACAGACGTTGAAGATAAACTACCTATGATTGACAAGGTAGATATGCACTCACAGTTTTTAGAAGAACGTGTCATTGATTTGGAAACCATAACAGACAAATTAAGAAACAACGGTACACATGATTGAACTTGTATTTACTATGATGATGATAAGCAATGGTGCAGTAATTGAATATGTGCCTATGGGTGAAGGTGTAGAGGGCATGAAATCCTGTTTAGAACAAAAACGTATTGTTAGCCGTCAAATTGGGATTGATAAAGGGCAAGAAGGTATAAGTGTCCAATGCCGTGAATTAAAGGTCGAGATGGAGTCTGACATGGGAAGATTAAGGATTACCAAAATCATAGAGTAATGGCCTACAAAAAGTTTGCTAACGTAAAGCTCGGAGAGTGTGAGCATTGCGGTAAAGATGTATATCGACACGACTCATTTGTTGTGAAAGAAATAATGTTCCCCAAAATACAAAAGTTGTATTTATGTCACAATTCTAGAGAACAAGAAGATTGTTTTACTAGACACGAAAAGATCGAATAGATCATAAATAATTACCACAAAGGTCGTTAATTTATACAACGACAACCCTGATCTTATTCTGTAATAAAAAATCCCCAAAAACTAGGATAAAATGGCGGTCCCTACGGGATTCGAACCTTTTATTTTGATCAAAAAGATCAATAAAATCAACAAAACCCACAAAAATTATTTTTCCCAATTTTATCACTACCTTTAAATTTTCCTAATTTTCCAACATATTTTAGACGCATAAAAATTGTAAGCAACCCAACCCTTCATGTTGACCTAAATGGTATTATAAAATATATTGTATATCAATGATCTTTAAAATCATATTAGGGATAATATATTAATGGCATATACAACATTTCAAGAATACAAAAACAAACACAACAAAACAGCATACAAAGTAATAACACCATACGTTAATGATGAAGGTAAGAAATCATCATTTGTTACAAAATTTGACCCCCACTCACCTACTATGCCAATGGATAAACAAGAGGCAAAAATAGCTGCAATGTCTTTGGCAGCTCACATTAATAAAGTTGGGCCTAAAGTTTATTTTGATTTAATGCCTTTGTGTGAGGCAGTTGAAACTATTTATAGACCTGAACGTAAAGAGCAGCACAAAACAAGTGAACCTAGAAGTTTGACAGAAAAAGAAATGAAGATGGGTTTTTATAATTGTGGAGGCATATACAAAAAAGGCCACAAAAAAGAAGGCCAGACTTATGGATGGATGATACGAACAAGTTTATGGAAACAGCCTATTAAAACTATCAACACTACATCTTGCACAAACATGGTAAGAGAACTGAAACAATTAGGTTGCAAGGATAGTAAAATTACCAGTGTTGTTGATACATTAAAACAAGTTATAAAGATATGTGTGGCATCTGATAAATGCACATTGCAAACCAATCAAATTATTAGTTTTAAAAGAAAGAAAACAAAGAAAGATATAGCAGTACAAATACCAGCTAAAAAAGATATTGATCTTATGATCAGTAAAGCATCACCTTTGTATTCTATTATGTTTTTGTTCATATCATTGACTGGTATGAGGTGGCAAGAGATGTCAGCATTTACCTGGAACAAGATAAGTTGGAACCGTGATATGTTAATTATAGATCACGCAATAAAAGATGGGTATTGCACAAAAGGAACTAAGACGGCAGCTGGTGAACGTGATGTACCTTTAGTTAAAATATTAAAAGATGCTTTGTTAAAATGGAAAGAACACCCATTGTCTGACAAAACAAATGGTGATGATAGTTTTATATTTGGTGATGGCAATGGCAACTACATTCCACATCATAAAACTAATGTGTATTACAAAAGATTAAAAGAAGAATGCAATTTAGATTGGCATGGAGGCATACATTCGTTCAGACATTACTATGCAAGTTTACTGTTTGACTGGCATCGTAAACAAGCAATATCATTAAAGGACATAACATACTACATTGGACATACAGATATTAATTTTACTATGAAAAAGTATGCTAAATGTTTTAATGATGAAGATAAATGGTTTGAACGAGTTGACAAAATAAATGCTTGTTTAGACGAGTTTTAGGGGGTACCCGTAGTATCACTTGGTTTCATTTCGTTAATCCTCGTGCTTCCTAGAAGGTTTTTTTTTGTGCAAGGAGAGCAAAAAACTTGCTCAATGCCTTGATAATTATATTTCCAAGTAAATTTAGTGTGAGTTAATGGACTGAATGTTTTATGGCACAAATCACATTTCAAACTAATCACCAGACAAAATCTTTTCAATTCCTTTGTGGTGTATGAAAAGTTCTCTTACGCAGTTTTGAATGATTCTAAGGTGGCGTATATCTTGTTCTCGATAGTATCGTCTTGATCGTGGATCGTTGTTGCGTCTTACTGGTTTAATAAATTCAGGATGTTTTGACTCCCAAAATCTAATAATCCATTGTGGTTCTTCTAATATTTTTGATACTTCATTAGTGTTATAAAATGTTTTCATATTATTTCTCTAAATATGGATCTTCAAACAAACGATCAATGATAGCACCACGGACCGTTATTGGTGTGCCATCTCCTCTACGCAATGTACGTTCTCTTAATACTGACAATGCTTGTAATGGATCAGGATATGAATCCAATTGAGCTGTAATATCAAAACCAGCCTCTACTATTGTTGAGTACAACTCAGTTCCCTCTTTCATTTCAGGCCATGGTTTCACCACTCTTAGTTCACCAGTCTCAGG
>VMHT01045231.1_pt1 | contig 18051 bp, 28 predicted proteins | sample 4693611 | NCBI WGS metagenome assembly VMHT01 (sample SAMN12280063, study PRJNA550983) | marine metagenome | isolation source: seawater sampled from same location over 5 years 0.02-0.2 micron viral filtrate | place: USA: collected off the coast of southern California halfway between the port... ...
ACCTATTACTGTCATTAATGTAGTGGATATGGTTGGAGTTAATCCTAATGGGCATATCTCCTCGGCATCCCCAGTATGTAAAATAATATCTGACTTATTTGCAAGTGGACTATCTATTTTACCAGTAATGCAAATAATATTAATATGAGAATACATGTTTTTAGAAAGCTCAATTAATTCTAAAATTTCCCTAGTCTTACCAGAATTAGAAAGTAAAATAAGTACATCATTTTTTTGAAGTATTCCTAAATCCCCATGTTGAGCTTCACTAGGATGAAGATATACCGCAGGAGTTCCGGTAGAACTAAATGTCGTTGCAATGTTTAATGCAATTTGACCAGCCTTTCCCATACCTGATAATACAACTTTACCACAAGGGCTAAGCGAAGAGTGTACTTTATTTTGAATTCTGTTTACAGCCATTTCAAATGAAGAAGTAATGGGAATATTACTTATTGCTTCGATTTCGGCTTTAATTAATTTACTAATTGAGTCTTTCATTTTATTGGATTATTTTACATTTATTAAATACAGGAAATTCGGTTAAGTCTTTATAACCATTATATTCTTCTTGATCTTTATTTACTTCTGGTAAAATTTGCAGTAGGCATAGCCCTTGAGCAGCTTCTTGTGGAGTCATATACATATTCCAACCTAAAGTTTCTATATTATCTTCTTTATAAAATTTTTCACTCCTGCCTTCATACCTAGCTTTTTTAAACCATTCATATGCTTCCTTATCATTTGTAAGAATCGCACCACCTTTCCCTATGTTAAGTATTTTTTTAATATGAAAAGAAAGACACATAAAAGAATCTTTTATATACATATCTTTAGTGAATCGTTTAGCTGCATCATAAATAGGATAAGGTTTAAGTTGATATATTCCTTGCCATGAATTAGTTTTAAATGACTTATCAAACACAACTTCTCCACCTGCATGCATTATACTCATCGGCACTGAAAGGTATGTTTGCGATGGTATAGTGACTTTTTTTACTTTTAAGTATGTACTTACTAAAAATAATGCATTTGTACAACTATCAACTGACACTGCATATTTAGAACCAGTATAAGCAGCTAGTTCTTCTTCAAACATTTGAACGATTTTAAAAGGGTTATGTTTATTAATTGGCATAGTTTTATATTAAAGTTAAATGCATAGTTGCTACAGGATTATAAGGTTTAAAACCAGCTTTATTCATTGACCTATTAACTGGAAAATTATTTACAATAACATTATGTTCACACCAATCTAAACCTTTACTTTTAGACCAGTTTAAACCTGCTTGTAATATACTAGGAAAAACAGATTTACCTCTATGTAATGGATTTACTGCTCCCATGCCACCAGCTGCATATTTAAAGGAACCTTCTTCATATATTTTAAAAGATAAGTATCCTATAGGTTTATCATTTTTACATGCTACAATAATTTTATCAGCAACTTCTTTTTTAGTGCATGTATTATAAGCCCAGTCTTCATAAACCTCTAAACACTTTTCTTTATCTAATTTATTATTTTTAAAATAATGGCCGTAATTATTAAAAGAATCTTTAGCCATTTGTACAAGTATAGGTATATCGGATTTTTTAAAATCTCTAAGTTTTAAAGAGGTAGGTTTACTGATATGATTTTTTAAATTATGCTTATAAGTTATCTGAGTATCTTTAAGCCTAAATCCAATACTTTCTAATTTATTAATTAGCTTTATATCTTCTAAATTAACACGAGCTATTATTAACCCATAATCATTAGTTAATTTTACAACCTTTTCAGTACTTAAGTTTCTAAATATTTCTCCGTCTGTTTTAGCTACCTTAAAACCAAATCTATCTGAATCTATTTTACTTTCTTTCATAATATTCTTTATAGCTTTTAGGTGGTATATTTGAATATCCTAATCTCTTTTTTGCCTTATCATTTAAATCAACATTACCTAACATTACAGGAATATCCATTCTTTGTTTACAAAAAGGTTTTGTCATAACAATAGTAAATGCATCTCTCCATTCATTTGTTTCGTTAGATCCACCAGCATGCCAAATTTTAGGATTCCAATATAAAATAGATCCTGCCTTTGCAACTAATCTTTTAGCATTTTTATAAAAATCTGTAGGTTCAGTATTTAGCTTATGTGATTCAGGCAAAAACCAAGTAGCACCATTCTCTTCTGTAAAATCATCTAAGATAATTAAAGATAGCATTCTCATAGGATAATAATGAGGATAATCTGTAGGTACATCAACATGAATTCTTTTAGAATAATTTGATTTATTTGGTGGCATTGATGAAGATGTATTAGAATACAATATACAATCCTTTCCTAATATTAATTCAAAAGGTTTAAAAATGGAATCATTTTCAAAAATCTTTAAAAAATTACCACCATACTTAGCACAGCACAATACCATTCCATAATCTTTGTAATCTTTAGATCCATGATATTCTTCTTCTTTCTTTGTGGCGTTTTTTAATTCAAGCTTTAATTCTTTAACCAAACCTAGGCTTAGCGCATCTTCAACTAAAACCATACCTTCCTTTCTATATTTAGAAACAAAATTATCCATACACCCTTTCATTTAAATAATAATCTAAATATAACCATTTATCATCAGTGAGAGTATGAGAATTAATGGCTGGTTGAATAGTTCCAATTTTTTCAGCTTCCTTTTTTATTATTTCAGCACAATGATCATTACTTTGAAATGTTATCATTCCTTTAAATAACTCAGTATAAAAACCAGAATTCATTATTGTCCTTCTTCCCATTAAACCTAACTCTCTGTTAGTTGACATTCCTGAATCAGGATATCTAAAATTAAGATTAATAAAACACTTATCATAAAAGTTTTCTTTTAACCATTTAATGTCTTTATATTGATCAAAGGTATTGAAATATGTTGTAATTATTTCATATCCACATTTATCTTCAATTTCTTTTATAAAGTCTGGATGTTTACCATCACCGCAATCTATCCCAGAATAATAATAAACTTTATCTCCTAGTACATTAGGCTTAAACATACTAAAGTCTTTAATTTCAATTAAACCCTGTTTAAGTATAATTCCAGGAGGTACATCAAATTTATTCTGAGCAGTAAGTATAGCAGTAATAGACTTATTAGATATTAAATTCCAATCTACATTATCAGTAGGGCCTGCTGTAATAATAACTTTAAATCCTCTATGTTTTTGAATAGCATCAAAATTACTTTTGCATCCAAAAAATAAAGAAGGTTCATCAAGTGAAGTATAATCAGTTAAACCCCATCTTTTAACAAAGGCATCTTTAAAGTATTTTAGTTGAGGAGAAACTTTACACTGTGTTATTCTTTTTCCCATTAAAAGCTGATGTATTTATTATTATATGTTTAAAATCTAAATAGTTTTATATTACAAGAGGCTGATTCATATCATGTCTATTCTCCAATACATCTTTAAAATTATTAAATTTTAACGGCTTATCATTATAAAACAATTTAGGATATTGCCCATTGTTTTCTTTATAAGTATTTAGATCAAAAACATATTGATACTCCGGTTGTGTTGGATTTAAGTATGCTTTACATTTGGCAGATAAAGCTACATCAGTTTGCCCTATAGTTTTTTCTTCATTCCTAATATGATTTATAATGTCTTGCTCCGATTTATAAGATAGTGCTGATGGTGTTCCTCCATTCCATATAGTTTTAACCCCTCTAATACCTAAACTTTGAACAGTATCAGATAAACCGTCAAATCTAGTTAGTCTTACAGCAACAAATACTTTTTTATAAACTTCATTTAATTGTTCCTTTGTATAATGAACAAAAGGATGGAGTGAAGGATTATACCTAGCATAAATTACATTAAGATGTGGAAAATTATCTTTCATTAATCTTGGAAGAATATGATAGCCATATAAATTATCGCTTTTACCGCATGAGGTATAAAAATATACACTGCTTCCTTTAGGATGAGGTATTGCCTTTTCTGTATTATTAACATTCCAAGGAAACTCAATATACTTAAGTCCTAAATTATCTAAATAAATACTCATTAATTTAGAAGTAGAAATAAAATAAAATTCTTTTCTATTCTTAACCCATTCTAGATTATTTTGAACTGGCCTAATGTCATTATTAACGATCATTATAGCAGGCCCTTTATGATGAAGCATTATATGTTCCATACATTGTGTAGAATAAAAAAAGGCTGGAGCATTCACATCAGAATAAGGTTTTAAAAAACTATTAAAGAGAGAACCGTCTTCGTGAAAATGTTTAAAAATTTCAGGAATATAATACTGTGTTATCATCTATGTAAAAATTTGATGTCTTTTTGGTTTAAAATCAGGATTGTGTGTTATCCAATTTAAATGAGCAAATTCATCTTTCATAAACATATGCCTAGACTGTAATCCTGACCATGCATCTAATATACTTCCTACATCAATTGCTACTTTTCCTAATTCCTTAGCTGCCCATGGAATTATACTTTTAACACCATAACCTCCACCAAATAAAACAACTTTAGCTGGAGTACTTTCCATATCTTTTTTAATTGCTTCTCTCATATCAGCATGGTAACTTTCCTTTCCACTTATATCTGTATAATATACATCTACACCTAATATCTCTTCTATTTTACCAGCTTTAAATCTATCTACATTAGGAGTAACAAAATGAACAGCATTACCTTGAATAATTGATTTAAATGATTCTAGGCTACCAAACATTTTATCACGTGGAAATAAACTGCTGATTGTTTTAAGCCTAGTTACATCAATACCATACCTATTTAAAGTTATATCATTAATTGTATAATAATTAGGATTTCTTCCTGGGACCGTTAAACCAACATAATCTGATTCTTTAATTGAATAAGATATAATATCTCTAGCTAAACTTCTCCATGCTAACGATGATTCATCAGTTAAATAACATTCACATGTTTCTGGTTTTAAACTGTTAGGATTATCAGGTTTATGAGTTGGGCATTTCCAAATGTTCTCTCTCCACTGAATTAAACAAAGTGAATGATGATGAGTTACTAATTGGCCTGGTATTCCTTTAGGAAAATCTTCAACGGATTTTAATATATGCATTTCACCATCACCGCACCTGACCACGCTTAAAGGGTGACCATATTTTACAGCTTTTCTCATTGCTTGAATTAATTCTAAGTCGGATGTATTTTGTGTTATTGCTTTCATTATCCTAAGTTTACATTACTTTTAAATCTTCTACTCGCTTGAAAGTGTTCTATTACAGGAATTACATTAGGATACATCCCTCTCATACTATCAAATATCATAGTATACTCTGGAGGTAAATTTTTATATGTAAAATTTGGATCTGATTTCATTTGATTAATAACAGTATCTAAATTCCATTGTTCCATTCTTGAAGATTCATTTCCTTCTTGTACATTTATATCTCTCCATAATTCGCAGATGCGTTTTGTCCTTTCATTATTTTCCATATAAATAGTGCCGCTTAAACATTCATTTTGTCTCCATCTAAAATCTTGCCATCTTACAGCAATATCACAGTTATAATTTTTAAATAAATCTGGACTCTTATGAACTACTGCATCACAGTCCACATATAGTAATCTATGATTAGGCCACTTAATTAACATATCTAACATAAAGCCAGCTTTAAACCTAGTATTTGCTTGCCAGCTTCCTAAAGTTTTAACTCCACTGATATCATGATTAAGACCTAATTTATTTAAAGACTGTATTAGGTTTTGTGCTTCTTCTTCATACGGTGTGTTAACGGTATAATAACCTACCACCATTAGATTTCTTAATGAACCATTATCATTAGGAATATATGGAGTCGATGATTCTGTATATTCGCTAACAATACCATTAAATGATTCTGTTTTAATATCTGGAGAATCAGTTAAAATACTTGATGAAGAAAGATTTATAATTTCTTGATTTCCTTTATAGCCTTGTAAAGATTTAATTAAAGTTTCAGCATAACCGTTTACACGACCTCTGAATGATTTTTGATCAACTTCTCTGTATGATTGATGAAAGTGTGTTTGTCCTTCATCCTTTAAATCAAAACCTAATAAGTAGATTTTTTTATAACCTAATAATAAAGCTAATTGGATAGCACAATGTCCACTGTTATTTCCATGACAAAAAGATTGGATATCAGACCCAAACCCTTCCGTGTGGTAAGAAGGAATAACTCCAGTATATTTGTAAAGATCAGAATAAACAAAGTTCCTACGAGTATCTACAATCTGCCCATTTACAAAACTCATATAGGAATGTTCCATATTAGCTATAAAAAATGTATGTGCTGTTTTTTGTTTGATTTCATCAATAGGCAATGATGCTTTAATAAAGTAAGAATAATCTGTAGTTATAAAATAAGTAGGATTAGAAATATATTCTACTGCCTTATTAACTGCAATAGTATCAAAACCATTTAACTGTGAAAAATCAAAACCATTTAATGAAGGGCCGCCGCCTATAATAAAACAAAAATCATTGTTACCTTTAGGAAGAGCACCATCAAAAAATTTAATAGGAGGAGCAACTGGGTCTGCTATAGGTTTTTTAGGTACTGGTGTATTTCTATTGAAATTCCTACTCTTATTTTTAGAAGCAACATGATATCTAGGATTACTTATTCTATCCTTTTGATCTGGTCTAACGGTTATTCTAGGAAAGTTCTTTTCCTTATTCCCATAGGATTCTGGCTCTGATATAATCCTTTTAATTCTTCCTCTCCTTGGCATTATCTTCTAATTTTTTTAAATGTATATTTGTTTACTCTTTGATTATTTATTATTGGCATATTGTGCCTAGTGTTAAGTGCTGATGGGCCGTTACCACCAATCATCCCAAACAATTTTGTTTTAGCAGAATCTTTAGTTTTTTCAAAATACTTAAGCTCTTTTATTCCATGATGATCAGGTACATAAGTATGACCAAATTGATTTCTTTGTTTAGTAGAACTTTCAAAAAAGTCAAATCCAATTAAATCTAACTTACCAAACTCTATATACTTATTAAAGAAATTATATGTGGCAATACCAGTTGAAGGTTTAAATCCTCCTAGTTCATTTTTAAGAATATCGTAAGCAACATCCTCTACTTTATAACAATTTTCAAAAAGTAATTCTTCACTATGTTTTACTGGACTAAGTATATAATTAAGTGAATTTTCTCTAATGATATTAGCTGCACCTACAGCTGATTTAATTCCAATTGATAAAATGTTGGTTCGTGATCCAATATGAGCAGCGTAAAATTCGCTATCATTTTGATAACCATGATTAATTCTAACTACAACTTCATACCTATCTATAAGATCTCTATATCGCCCATTTAAAAGCCTTGAAGAATTTCCTACAATTATAATACTCTTACCTCTACAATAATTCTGTAGATCTCTTAGTGTTGCCATTTAGTTAATATTTGTATTATATATTAAAACTAGAAAGGGACCCATTTCTGGATCCCTTTCTTATAAAATGGGAAGCAAATTACTCTCCAACTTTAGTCATTACTGGCTCTGCTGGAGTATCTTCATTTACAACAGGATCCGCTTCAGTTCCTTGCTCTTCAGCAGGAGTTGGTGGAACGAATACTTTAATTGCTTTTGAAATTAATTCAGCATCCTCGATTGTATATGCACCTTTACCTTGTGCAATTCTAACAGCTTGAATTAAAACATTTAATGCTTGCTGACCATTAAGCTCTTCTGGAGCTACTTGCGGATTTTCTTGAGTGTTTTCTTCTTTGTTCATGTTAACGTTAATTTTTAAATATATTTAATATTTATATACACTATCTATTAGTTTGTTTTATTTTACATCAATAAAATTTTCAGTTTCTTCTTTTATTGGTAAATTTAAACTTAACACTCCATTTTCTACCTTTGCTTTAATCTTTTTAGTATTAACTTCCTTAGGTAAAGTAAAGCGTTTATCAAAAGTTCCTAACCAAACATTGTCTTCATTTGATGAAGCAATACTTAATTCACCTTTAATCATTTTAACTTTTAAATCTTCTTTAGTTAATCCAGGTATAGCGATTTCCAATACCCAGTTCTTATCTTCTTTTATACAGTGCCAACCTTTTGAAGGTTTTGTAAAAAAGTTTTCAAAATCATCCCAGAAAGGATCCTTTAAAATTGTATCAATATTATCATTGATTTTTCTTGCTTGTGTAATTGGCTTAAAGCCATTTAAAATTGTATACATTTGTTTTTCTTATTTTTAATTTTAAAACAAGGATTATTCCTTATTTTAATTAATATACTGAAAAAACCGTGCCAGAGTGAAATTTCTGACATAATGTCTATATTTTCTTATTCTTTATGTCAAGATGTCCGTTTCTTACCTCCATGATACTCATATCCATGACCTTCTGTAATTAAAGTTTGATTTACATCCCATTGCTTTCCTTCTGCATCCATAATAAAAATCTGACCTAATACTCTACCATATTTACCTACACCCTGGGACTTAATTCTAAAAAATCCTGGTTTACTACTGACTTCATTTAATAAGACCTTTAATCTCTCTTTAGCTGCCAAACCTTTTTTCTTAACTTCTAAATCTCGAGTTCTACTTTCCCATGCATCCATTCCAACAAATCGGATTCTCTTTTTTATCCAAATATCAAAACCTACATCAATAAGAGCATCAATTGTATCACCATCTACTACTCTTTCTAATTTTCCTCTATAAATATACTTATCCATTTTTCTCTTTTGTTTTCTTTTTCATCTCTTCTAAGAAAGCAGTCCATATTTTATTAGCGGCTTTTAAATTCTTTTTCTTTTCAGGATCTTTAGTTCTTTCTATAGCAACCTTGCCTCTCTGTTGCATAACAAGAGTTGCTTGAACTTTATGAGCATGAGTACGATTTACATTTTTAATTATATCAATACTTTTATTTGCAGTTTCTGCATCTTTAAAACCTAAACCTTGAATAGTACCTTTAGGATCTTCATCTGTATATAAATCAGAATGTTTATCAGATCCTGCTGGCTGTCCTGGTTTACGGGCTATTCTTTTTTCAGCTTCAAATAAAAAATTATTATAATTAAATAAATGTATCATTTGGTTGTAAGTATATTAACTATAACTATTATAAATACTGCCCCTAATGCTTTCATAAGAGGATCATTACTTAAAATTTCATTATGACTATCTTTTACAACTTCTGTTTTAGGTTTACAACAACCATCAGATGCAGGTTTACTTGTTCCACACCCTATTAACAATATTGAGCTTAACGACAATGCAATCATTTTCTTTTTCATAGTTAAGATTTTTTTATAATGATACTAACATATCCATTAATTCCTGTTGAGGAAACATATCTACTTTATCTTTACGAACATTAGTATGAGTCCATACTCCTTTTAATTTACCAGAGCGTACTTCAGGAATATATTCAAATGCATCAGCACCAATTGATTTTATTAACTTTGGTAAACCCTCGCAAATATCAATACCATCTCTTTCACCTATCCACAAAATCCAATCTCTTAATACTTCTATTTGTTTATCAGAATACCTTTGCCAAGTTTTATATCCTCTAAAAGGTTTATTTAATGTAACTATTTGAGATTCAGCTGCTCTTGTACCTGCATAAGTTTTTCCATCTTTAATCCAGCCAAAATTATTTACTTCAATTCCTACTGAATGCTGGTGCATATGACTTCTTCCTGTTCCTAGATGCCAACCCCACCCGCCTTCAGGTGTACATTGAACTAAAACTCCATCATATTTATTGTCATTACCTTTTATCGATTGACCACCTAATACAAATTCAGTTGCTACTTTACCTCTATCATCTCTACTCCAATGATCAACTGTATTAAAGGGATTATGCCACCCTGCTGTATGGTGTAAAAAGATATATTCAGGTTTGCTTCCTGTCATATATTCATGTGAAGGTAACATATGACGATGAACTGTTAATCCATTTGAAGTTTGGTATATAGCTTCTTTAACATCAGTAGTAGCAAGACCCATAGCATCCCAAGTGGCAGGACCCACAATACCATCAGCAGTGAGTTTGTTATTGGCTTGCCATGTTTTAACTGTCTTTTCAGTTCCTTTACCGAATACACCATCTGCTGATATACCCAAAAATTCCTGAAGGATTTTAACTTCTTTTCCTTTGGAACCATATTTTAAAACCATTTTTCTTTTTTATTTTATCATCTCCTTTAATTGGTCTAATGTTTGCATACCAATCTTTCGAGATTTTTCTTCTCCATCTTCAACAACAATAAAGCATGGAATACTACGTACTCCATACTTCTTTGCTGCATCTGATTCCTTATCCACATTACATTTTAATAATTCAACTTCTGAATCTTCTTTAAACTTTTCTAATGTTGGATTCATTGCTCTACATGGACCACACCAATCGGCGTAAAAATCCACTAAGAATTTTCCTTTTGCTGGAATCATATTATTTTTATTTTTTATATTTATTTACGACTTCTTTTAAAATTTTCATCGTCATAGATTTCTATTAAGTCATCAACTATAGGATCTCTATGATTTTGTAAAAGTGTAATAGATGAAAGCCTTTTAACCTTAGATGCTTGATTATATAAAAATCTAAAACCCGAATCAGATCTTCCTTTTAAATCTACTTGCCCATCATCACCACAAATAATCATTTTAGATCTTAAACCTATTCGTGTTACTATCATTTCCATTTGTTCATTTGTTACATTTTGAGCTTCATCTACAATAACACAACTATCTACAAAAGTTCTACCTCTCATAAAAGATACTGGTACAATTTCTATTTGGCCACTATCTATGAATGGTTGGACTCTGTCCTTTCCGTATAAACTATACATATTTTGGTATATAGGTTGTACCCAAGGATCCATTTTTTGATGAAGATCACCTGGAAGGAATCCTATATCTTCTTTAGACACTGTAGGCCTAGTTATAATTATCTTTTCATAGTGCCTTCTGAATAAACCATCTAATGCTACTTGGCATGCTAATAAAGTTTTACCTGAACCAGCTTTACCTGCCAAAAGAGTTATAGTATTTAAAAGTATAATTTCTTTTGCAAGCTTTTGTTCTTCATTAAGCTTTAATTTAAATGTAATTGGATTTTTGATTTTTCGCTTTTCACGAAACACATCATCGTTATAAGTACGTGCGGGCATATTATTATCTTATTTTTAAAATCCTCCGAAATGTAATCTCGAAAGATTAGTTTTGTGCTCCACCCTTTTTAAACTTCCTAGCCGTTAATTTCGGTTTAGGTTGCCTAACTGGTGTTGCTTCGGTTGTTGGGATAATTATAGGATCTCCAACTGGTGTAATATGCTCCGTAGGAACTGGCTTTACTGCATCATCAACATCTGCATTATCGGTTTGTACCGTCTCAGGTGCTATGTGCACTTCTCCAACTTCTACTGGGGGTTTTGCCTTTTCGGCGTCGCGAGAATATAGATCTTTTTCCGGAGCCTCCTCGCTGGCTTCCGAGATTATTTCTTTTAATTCAGATTCTGCTTTTTCAATTTCTAAATCAGCTTCATCTAAATCTTTAACCATATCATTCATAACTTGATCTAAAGCATGATCTTCGTCCCATTCTTCAAAATTGTCATCCTCTAAAATATCTTGTATTTCCTTTTCATCCATGTAATCATTTGAATCAAATGGTGTAGTAGAAGGTAGTGGTGGTTGAGATTCTGTTTCTTCTGGTCTGATATAATCAACTAATGATTTAATAAATCCTAATGCTACAAGTGGCAAGATTGCACCACTTATAATAGCTAAAACTCTTTTTTGGAATATTGGTTCTTCTTCTTGTAAACCAAATAATTCAATCCATCCCATATAGTCTTCTAAGTTTACAAAGGCATGATATGAATTGGCCATCATCTGAAATGATGTAAGTAATAAGAATAGTCCCCAAACCATTGTCTTATTAGTTTTATCTAAAATTATAATAGCAGCTAAAGATGCAGCCGCTCCGATTTCAAATCCTATTGCTAATGACCATGACATTAAACCAGCATGGCTTAAGTCAAAAAATGCAACTGAGTTAATCATAGATATAGTAGCAACTAAAAAATATAAACTGACAAATATGCCAATAATAAAATAATGTACTAATTTTTCTCTTAATGTTTTCATAATAATAGTTTTTTAACTACACCCATCGTCACATCCATTTTGATAAATTCTAGACGGAATAATTTTTGCCACCTGCAAACATGGAATGCCTGAGGTTTCAGCAGTACCAGCAGTTGTTAATTCTGTTAAAAGAATTTCTGCAAATATTGCACTTGGGCTAGTTTTTGTACAGGCAGGATCTAAACAGATTCTTACCATACCTTCATTGTGAATTACACCTTTTGCATCTGTGTACTGTAAAATTGTCATAATTAAACCTTTACAGCCAGTAGGAACTGCTGGCCACCAGAAATTTGCGATAGTACAATCAAATTCATTATATAACATAATTTGAATTTCGCTAAACCTAGTCAAATCTAATGGCTTTCCATCCTTACCAAAAAATTGTAAATCAATACAACCGTTAGTTCCTTGCATTATTACAATAATACAATCGACCTGGGCAATAATTCTACCACATAATGTTAATGCACATTTAGGATCTCCACTCGCTGGTGTAGGTACTCCTGGTATAATTGGTGTATTGGCCACATTTAATCTTCTTTTTCTTCTAAGGCATTAATAGAAATTCTTTCTTTATCAGAAATTTCTTCAATTCTTAGAGTTTTCCAAGCAGGAACTGTTTTTATTAAAAAAATCATTTCCTCTTCATTAACTATTTGAGATGATAAAGTATCAACTTCTTCAGTTAATATTCTTTGTTCTTTTTTGATTCTTTCTACTTCTGAATCAATGCCACAGGATTTAAAATAAGTTAGCAATACTAATACTACTAAAATCTTAATTCCATGATCTGCAAAAAATTTATTAAATTTATTCATGTTTTTATTTTTTAAATTCTTGTTTTGGTTTTGTTTTTTGTTCAATGCCTTTTGGAGTTCTATGGTAGTTTTGAGTTGACCATGGGTCTTCCGTTTCACATTTACAAGACTCGAAACGCTCTCCACACCTTGGGCAGTCTTCGGCAATTTCTTCCAACTCATCTGCTATTTCTTTTTCAAGTTCTTCATTACTACCTTTATGTTTATTATCTTTATGAGCTTTATCTACCTTTTCCCCTGCAGGTTCAGGTTTCTTATCTCTAACCTCAAAAAGAAATTCTCTATAATTCTTAATAAACATCAATCTATTGATTTTTTTTATATATTAGGAATAAGAGGGAACTTATTATGAAATTCTTTTACCAGCTCTAAAAACATTTTTCCGTATTTTGTTATATCATCAAAAGACATTTCAAATACTTGTGGAAAACCATCAGCTTCATTACTTATCCAAATTTCACCACCTTTAGGTTTTCTACCATTCATTTCCCAATAAGCTAATGAATATGCAGCAATTTGCATTTTATAATTTTCAATCCATTCTTCCTTTTTAGGTTTTTTTGAAGATTTAAAATCTAAGATCACTAGATGCCCTTTTTCATTTTCATATATAATATCTACCCTACCAGCATACCCTCCCATTAGAGGTGAGAATAGAGTATCTTCTATGGATACTACATTAGCAATACGATCAAAGCATTTACTATTATAAAAATTAAAGAAAAGTTTTCTACCTATAGTAGTTTCTTCTTCAGTATATCCATTATCAATTACAAAGGTTCCTATTTGGGTTTGAGCATCCATTAATCTATCTCTTTGAGTTTCTTTATCAGAACCTAAAAAGTATTCACAAAGCTGATGCATAACAGTTCCTCTATTAGCTGAAAACTTTGATATAGCATCTGCTTTTTCTTCACCTACTCTTTTTCTCCATTTATCAATTCCTGATTTATCAGTCATTGCTCCTAGAATAGTAGTTACTGAAGGGTACTTTATACCTTCTCCAATATTATAGTACCTTTTTCCGTTTATTGTTTCGGTTGTTGCTAAAGATTCTGCTGTTGCCATTATATAGACCTATTTCTTCTTTTGTTTCTCCACTGATTTCTTTTAGCTTTACCTAGATATTCTAGCCTATCAACTTTTTTATTAAATTGATTCCTAGTTTCATTGGTATGTGGATTACCATTTTGTTGTTCCAAATTGCTCATTTAAGATAGTTTATTTTTATATGGAAATAAATAAGAAAGTTTAAGACAAAAAAACCAGTAACATTTCTGCTACTGGTTTAATATGAATTAGTTAAGTATTATTTTTTATCAAATACTGACCATAGGATTAATAAAGCAACTAAGCCGATGAAACCACCGTCTCCTAATACTTTAACAATCTCCATAACATTTGTTACTACAGAAGTTCCGAAGATACCTAAACCGAAAATAACTTCAGCTAAGATACTTAAAGAAACGAATGATAACAAAATTGTTGTAAGACCTCCTAAGAAGTCACCGATTTTTGAAAATATATCTTTCATAATTTAATTATTTTTTAATCCAAAGAAACCGAATCTTTACGACCCGGTTTCCTTAAATTTGATTTATACTCATTAGAATTTCAATCCGAAACCTAACATCATGTTTGTTGTTTTAGCACCTGTGTGATAAACAACTTTTGGCTCAACAAATACACTTTTGTGTATTGTGAACATCTTACCTAAACCTAATGAAAGGTTATCAGTATCAAAGTCAGTTAGACCACCGTACAAGAAAAAGTCTTGTCCGCCAGCTGTAACAAAATATCTAGCATGTAAATCCATTACCAAGTCTTCAGTAGAATCTGCTTGTGCTAAAGATAAACCAACCATTACTTTATCAGATACACCGTATCCTAGTGTTGGTGAAATTGCCCACTCAGTCCATGCAACATCTGCGATGTCACCTGTACCTACGTACCAATCTCCTTTTGCATTTTGTGCATTCATTGAAATTGAAATTCCAACTACTAACATCAAACTTAAAATTAATTTTTTCATTTTTAAAATTTTTTTTTGTTTATTAATTTAATTAAGCGAGGAATATTCCTCTAACATAGAAAACCTTTTCCTATGTGTTTCGTTAACCTTTCGGTCTTATTTTAAAAAGTCATCTTGCTCTTGTAAACTGGCATAGCCTATTTCTTGTTTACATATTGAGCAAAATTTCTTTATGCTTTTTCTTTCATCAAAGTTTATAAACGTTTCTCCTTTATGATTACAACTCTGTTGAATACTTTCCTTTTCTTTTTCTAATTCTCTAACTTCTTTTTCAATTTTGTTAATGTTTCTTAAAATATTGTCGTCATTGCTTTGTTCCATAACTCAATTATTTTTTCACCATGAGACTGAAAGAGTAAGTAAATTATTATTAATAGTAATAAACCAAATCCTGTTTTTATTAATGATATCAGAAAAGGTTTAAGTTTAAAATATTCTCGGTCAGCTGATAATACCAATAAGAATGATGTTGAATCTGGAATTGGATTAAATTCTGGTGAAACATAATCTGCAATTCCTAACTCCATTAAAAATTTATCATGCTCTCTTAATTTCATTAGTACATAACCTTCTTGTGAGATAGGTGCAGAAACTACTTCTTCTGGTAAATTTATAACTGTATAAATTCTACCTACCCAATCTACTCTAAATCCTTTCTCTATAAGTTGAGGTTTTGCTTTCATTGCAATTGCTCTAATCTTAATCCAGATTTTTAACTCTTTATATAAATCTATTATGTACATAGTATTATCTGTTTTTTATGTATTTATGCCTCGGAGAAGACTTTCATACTTTCTAATTGTTTTTTAACTATTTTCCTACCACGGAATATGCGGTTTTTCACAGTTTGTAAATTTATGCCTTTTTCATAGTCAGACATTATCTCTAAAATGTCATTATAAGATTTCTTATTTAAGAATCTTTCTTCCATAAATCTCTTATACATTGGAGGTAAAGCTTTGATTGCTTCCGTGGTTAATCTTACCTTTTCAGCAAGAATATTTTCTGCCTCCCAGTAGTCTGCTTCAGTAGGTGGCATTGAATTATCTGTGTCAACATCAGGAAGCAAAAATGTAGGAGGATCAATTCCTTTATCTGTGAATGCATTCATACTTACCTTTCTATTTCTATATCTTATCCAACCGATGCATTCATTGTAAGCAATACGATATGCCCATGTAGTAATTTGATAATCCTCATTATATTGATCAATTTTTAAATACACAGTTGTTAAAGTTGTTGAAACAATATCATCAGATACTTGAGGATCTTTTACTATATTATTTACATATGACCAAAGGCCTGGTCTCATTTTAGCATAAAGTTCATTATAAACTTTTTCACTTCTTGTCTTTTTAAATTCTAATGCGAGTTCTTTGTACGTCTTCTTTGCTTTTTTAGCCATTGATAAAATCTTTTAAAGTTAAATAATTAATAGGTGTATAATTCCAAAAATCCGTACAAACATTTATTCTGCTTGATACATTCAGATCTGTGCGGTGTGAATATACTGTATGGCCATGCATATGAATAGTGCCGGAATCTTTACCATTCCAAACCTCTAAAGGATAGTGACAAATCACTGCATCAAAATCAGTAAGCTCCATAATAGCATCACTGAAAAATTTAGCATTAGGAAATTCATGGATGACTTCCTCTAATGCATTGTCTTGACTTCCTTTTAAAAAGAATATCTTTCCTTTTAATTTTTTAAGTACTTTACGAGCAGTTTCTGGATCCCATGCAAAATTTCCTAAATGAAATACTACATCATTCTTTTTTACCTTTTTATTCCAATTCTTAATAAGTGCAGAATTCATATCTTCTACATTCTTAAATTTTCTATTGGCTATCTGGAGAATTTGTGGTCTACCAAACCACGTATCAGAAGTAATATAAAAATCTTTAGGTATTTCTTTATTCATATAATTGATTTACAGTATATTGTTTCATAATATACAGATTAAATATAAACAATTTTATTGGGAACTGAAAAGCTTTTAGGAACTTTTTTACTATTTAACTGAAAATCTTTTTCCCCCATCTTTTTTGAGGGTCTTTTCAATCATAGTTTTAGCATATTCATTTAATTTGGTTAAACTTTCTTCATCAAGAGGTTTCTTATAAAAATCTTCATAGATATGTTTATAAGCCTCAATGGTTGAATCAAACGGTACTCCAGGCTGAGCATTAGATTCAATGACATAAACCTTTCCATTTTTACCTTTCATTACATCAAAACACATAAAAGGCAAATCTTTATAGATATTAGAGAATTTTTCTAATACTTTTTTATAATCTTTTGGTAAATCATTTAAATCTCTTTTAGCATATCCGAATTCCATTTCTTCTTTAGCACCACCTTTACCAGTTTTAGCCTTTTCATTTACTGGAGTTCTTTCCATCCAAAAAATAGGCTTTCCTTTAAAGTTTATAAATCTATGCTCTTCTGCTTTATCAATGTATTCAGAATAAGTATCAAAGATCTTTTCATCTATATCTTCCATTAAATCTGGTTGATTAATAATTTGAATACCTATTCCACTATGACCTTTTGAAGGTTTTGCAATAATAGGAAATTCTAATTTTTCTAATGCATCATTTTTGGAATATACAGTTTTAGGTATATTTTCATCTTCTCCAACTAGTTTATGAAATTCTTCTTTTGAGCCTGATTTTGAAAGATGATCAGGGTGATTATAAATATTTTCATTTTTAATCTTACCGGCTTTCAATAATTTTTTAACCGGTTTTGAGTGATAAGTTAAAACTGGGTAATCAGGATTAATATCAATATCATCTATGTTGTTTTCATTTACTTGTACAAAAAACTTATCCCCTGCAAAACCTCTATAAGTCCACCATCTTTGACCGCTATCTTCTCTAAATGCTAAATAAATTTTACCTAAGCCACTTTCAGTATCTTTAGATTCATTTATAACTGATTCATCTTTATTTAATAAATCATCTCTACCTAATTGTTTATACACTTCAATTCTGGTCTTTTCCATCTTATCAGCATACTTAGGATCACTCTTTCTATTAAATAC
>VMHT01057338.1_pt1 | contig 18037 bp, 39 predicted proteins | sample 4693611 | NCBI WGS metagenome assembly VMHT01 (sample SAMN12280063, study PRJNA550983) | marine metagenome | isolation source: seawater sampled from same location over 5 years 0.02-0.2 micron viral filtrate | place: USA: collected off the coast of southern California halfway between the port... ...
ATTCTCCACCTAAAAATTTTTCATTAAGTTTCTTATATAAATAATGTTCATTCATAAAAGAATGCATACACATAATACCCATGTCTGGAAATGAGACAGGCCCATTAGTGTTGACATAATCTATAGTAACATCTCTAGGTCTTTTTGTTCCTTTAAAATTATGATTGCCTTTATTAAATTTAAAGTTTTTTATTAGTATTGGAAATTCCATTAATTTAACTTTTTCCTCCAGTCATCTAACTTAATTATTTTATTTTCTTCTTCTAGATTCTCCATGTCATATACTTGTTTACCTAATCCGTAAACTAAGTCAGGGTCATCTAAAGATATTTGCCTAAGGCCTAAGGCTACAATGTAAGCCATTTCTTTTTCAGGAGTATTGGGGTCAAACTTATCATCCACCCCACAAGCATACTTATTCTCACCAAATGGTTTAACATATAGTTTAACTACAGTGTTATCATTTTTTCTAAGTTTTTTCACTTTCTATCAACCTAATATCCCCATACTTCTTTCCTTGCTTTTAAAACCGCTTCATCTTTCCAAATCCAATCATCAGGATTAGGAATTAAAGAATCTTTAACATCATCTATTGAATCTAATTTAGCTAAATAATTTCCCATAACAGTTACTATATGTTCACATAATTTCATTGGTGTTTGATAATTGTCTAGTTGTAATTGATAAAAATCACTGCCAGATTTTCTTGTGATTAGATACCAAAGTTTTTGATTAGCATTAGTTGCTCTTTGATAAATAGCTTGTTGCATAGCATGTGAAGTTGATATGCCAAAAGGTTTTCTTTTAGATGTTTTTAAGTCAACATAAAAGTCTTCTTTAGTAGTCTTATCTTCAAAGTGAAAGTCAGTATAGCCCACGAAGGGTATATCTTTTATAGTTAATTCTACCTTTTTTTGGTAATTAAGCAAGTTCCAATTTAGTGCTTGATTATGAAAAGAATCTAGCCCTATTTTTAATAAAGGTTCTAGGTAATCTCTTTCTTCTTCTGTCTTAGGGTCATTTATTTTTGATACATTAACCTCAAAATCATACATCATTTTTTCTTTCGCTACTTCATATTCTGCCCCACCCATAATCATATTTAATCCTGTCTCAACTACGCTTCCTCGTATAGCTGCAGCACTTGTGGGAAACTCATATCCAAATATCCTACGCAAAGCCCATCTCTCTCTATTAAAAGCAAATTCATTTAAGTGACTAAAGGATAAAGGTAATAAACTTTTTATTTGACTATCAAATTTTTTAAAGTGTTCTATCATTTTAGAATCTCCCTAACACTAAAGGGAGACGGCCAACATAATATTCTATATTTAAAATACGTATTGGCCGTTTATGTGATATCACAATCACTTTTTAGTTACTTCTGCCACTATGTCATCATCTAAGACCTCAACTTTCGCTTTAAGTTTTGCGTTGTGTTCGGAAAATACATAATCGTTTTCACTTTTAACAATCTCAAGAAAACCTTTTAGAGTCTCTTTATCTTTGTCTGTGAAATCAGCATGTTTGAAAGTGTCTTTTATCTTTCCAATATACCAAGTGTTAGAGCCTTTAGTCTGCTTATCTGTATCATAAAACTCTAATATACTATTATACATAATCTTACCACGTTTACTTAGACTTCTTAATACTTCAACAATAGGTAAAAAATTTGTACCTCTCGCAGTGTATAACACGGGTTCATCTGTTATAGATATTTCTTTACCTTCAGGGGATGTCCCCTTCATGGTAACTAAACCCCAAGTATGCTTGTAGCAAGTAATCTTATTCTGCTCTAGCTTTTCAATAGGGTCTAACTTATCTCTGTCAGCTTTAGGAATACTACCACATCTCTGCGTTCCGTTTGTATCAGGAATAGGGTCTGTCCATGATGTAAACATTACAGATTTGTAGTTGTTTTCTTCGTTGTCCTCATCATACTTTTTGTATTGATAAGTCGTAAGTAAAGGTCTAAATAATACTGGCTTTCCAATTACTGTGCCTGCACTAGTGCCGTCAAGTCTAAAAGTTCCTACTTGTAATTTATTACCTGCATCATCTTCAGATTGTTTATTGATAGATAACTTAGCAAGTTTAGGGTCTACTGATGCATCTTGACCAATAAAACTCATAATCTTGTCTGAAGATAAATTATCTAGGTTTGTTATTTCATTTGACATATTTGTCTCCTATACTTTAAATTCTATATTAAGCTACGTTTAAGTCAAGCCAGTTAGGGCCTTTCTTAATTTCTATATCTAGAGGGACATTAAAATCACAATCATATAATTGTAATAAAGAATCTTTTACTCTGCTACAACCAGTCTTAATTATAGATTCAATAATATCTTCTTCCCCAGGATAGGCATCTATCACCACAGAATCATGGACAGTATTAATGATTAAACTCTTAACATTTCTTTCTTTCATTAAGGACCACACATTAATACAAGCTAGAGGAACTATATCAGCAGTGGCAAAACCTTGAACAGGATAATTCTTAACAGTAGTAGAATGACTACACCCACCCCATTTAGTTCTATAAACATTAGGAAAATGATACTCTCTACCACTTGGTATAGAAATTAACTTATATTTGATTGCCTTTTGTTCTAAATTTTTATGCCATAATGCTATGTCTTTATACTTTTCTAGAAACTTTTTGTAGTATCTTTTCTCATTCTCATTACCCATGATGCCCCCATACAAAGGTTTAAATGTGTATGCTTTAGCTTCTTGCCTAGAACAGCCTATAATATCTGCAGTAAATTGATGAACATCTACTCCATTACTTATATCTTCCATTCCCTGTTTATCTTGTGCTAAGAACACTGCAGTTCTAAATTCTAACTGTGCGAAGTCAAATTCAAATATTGTCCCATTATCAAATCGAGAAGTAATAACTTTTTTAATACCCCCGTCTCTCGGTAGATTCTGAAAGTTTGGGTCTGAACTAGATAATCTTCCAGTCGCAGTCCTTACTTGGTGAAAAGAAGGATGTAATATTCCAGTAGACCTAACATTAGTTTTTAGGGCATTAACAAAAGTATTTAACAGTTTTTCATTAATACTAAACTTCATAAGAGAATCCACAAAATCTTTTATCTTTCCTCTACCAAAGGTACTAATTCTATCTAACGTAAACTTATCAGTCTTAAATCCACCATCACAAGTATCTTTATAAGAGTAGGGCTTGTATTTAAATCCTGCAATAGCATCTGTTTCTACATATAATTTACCTGCCCCACTACAATTTTTACATTTATTCATTGCTTTGTAAGGTGTCCCATCAACTTTAGTTAGTCTAATTAAGCCTACTCCTTGGCACTTCTCACAAGTTCTTGCAATAGTTTTGTAAACTCTATCAGTATATTTATCTAGTATTCCTCTAAATTGAGGGTCTGTCATGTAGGTTCTTTTTTTTGCTCTACCTGAATATTTATCTATTCCAATATTAAATAGTTTAGCCCATATATCTTTTTCATGTACTGTCCTAGAATATATAACTCTAGATAAATCCTCTCCGGAAGATATATTTATATTAGTATCTCCCATAACTTCTTTAACAATTTCTGATATATGTTTTTTTAATCTATAATGTTCTTCTGTTAAATGTTTTTCTATATCAGATAAATTATCAATGTTAATACAATTACCATTCATTTCCATATCAATAATAACTCTTAAAAATTCATTCATCATATTTCTAGTAGGTATTAGTTTTTTATTATGTTGTCTTTGATAATCTTGTATCTGTGATTGATATAATTTATAAGTGATATCAACGTCAACTCTTCCATACTCTTCTAATTTTTCCATAGGAATTTCATCAATACCAAATCCATCATCTGTATATGCTTTGAATATATCTGATTTAACCCCTAGACCCCTTCTCTTACAGGATTCTTTTAGTGATAAAGATATTAACTTATTATGTTCATCAAATTTTTGGCCTCTTCTAATAATATATTCGCCAAGCATAGTATCGTAAATATCCCCATTATATTTCCAACCTTCCCAATACATCCAACTTAAATCAAACTTTAGATTGTGGCCAATAACTAGAGTAGATTCATCCAAAATACTTTGTACTTTGTCAAAGTTATCATGGCCATTGGGATTATCTTTATGATTAAAGAAAAAGTATTCTTGATTAATACCTACCGATACTAATTTATTTTTATCATTATAAGGGCTTGGGTCTCCCTCTTGATAAGTTGTCTCTACGTCTAGTGTTGTTATCATTCGTACCTCGATAGTGTATGGTTTAAGGAACACTCAATGTCTACGTGCTCACCTGTTAATTTATTTTTAGATAAGTAAAGCCATCTATCATAATCTTTATCTGAATCTCTCGGTTTACCAATACCAATAATTAAATCTGCCTCACCTGCTTTACCTGTCTTAGAATTATCTAACCAATTAAAATCTACTCTTTGTTGATTGTGAGCATCTGCACTTGCTTGACTGATACCAATAACTAAAACATTATTTCTTTTTGCCAACTCTCTTGCTTGTTTATAAATCTCTTTTAACTTTTCATGTTGGGCATTGTAATTACCTCTAACATTTATTTTATCTAATTGGTCTATGATTAATACATCTACCTCATTTTCTTCACAATAATTATTTAAATCATCCATACTAACGTCTACAGAATCATAGAGAAAAACATTTTCTTGTATTTTATTCCAGTCTTTTCTAACTTCTTCTATTCTTTCTTTCATTAAATCTCTTACTATACCTGTCCAACAAGATATTAATCTTACATATATTTTTTTAGCGGGTTCTTCATTTATAAATACATGACATTTTTTCCCTTGTTCTGCAAAACCATTTTTATTAGCAACTAAACTAATCCAAAATGCAGATTTACCCGCTTCGGGCCTAGCAAATACTACTACAAAATTACCACCACCAACCCCATGTGTAGCATCTTGTAATCTTTTAATATTAAATTTTACATTCCCATACTTTTCTTCATTCTCTATAAGTTCTAATGGGTCAAGATTTACTCTATCCATTTTAGATTCATACTCTTTTTCTACTCCACCTATATTTTGTACAAAGGTTTTTATCTCAGAAAAGTCATATTTATCAGGGTTATTTACGAGGGCAAAACTTTTCTTAGTAAGTTCTTCAGCCTTCTTTTGTTTATGGGTTAGGTTTAAAATATAATCTACTGTTTTTTCGTTAGGTTCTTTTACTCTATCTAATCCAAATATAATATCTTTATCACCGCTTAATTGATTGAATCCCATACGAGAGCCGTATTGTTTCTCATAAAAATCAGAAAGATATTCTGTACTTATAGATTCTAAATCTTTATCGTGCTTGTAAATTAAATCTATACACTTATAGATATTGTGATTGTAAACATCCCCTAAGTTATATTTTTGAAACTTATCGTAGAATTTTTTTTTAAGTAAAGACTTTAATAAATACTTGCGGACATTACCATTGGTTTCAGACAATACTGTCTCCCTCTTTTCTAACATATGTTAGATTACTGATTATTTTCTTCTGCTTGTTTATTGACGATAAGTTCTTGGGTTTCTTGTTCTTTCTTCTTAACTATAATATCAATTATATCTCTAAACTCACCATTACCATTTACTAATTTTCTAAAGGTTTCAAACTCATCTTCTGCCATGGCTTCTCTTAGCTTAACTTTTAAATCAAACGGCTCATCATACATTCTTACTATGATAACATCTTTCTTTTCATTAGGGTTATATTTTTTTAAAACATCCTCACATGTATCTGCACTTAATCTTTGTATATAATATCTATTCATCTTTTATTTCTTCTAACCTTTCTTTCATCTCTTGCTTAACTTTTTCTAATTCCTCTAGGGGTTCTAACTCTTCAATTACAATCTCGTCTTTTACTTGAGAATCAAAAGGATTCTTAAAATTATAAGAGCAACCACTTAAAAAAATTAAAAATATTAAAACAAATCTCATATCTTTTTTAGTATACTTACAATAGGAACATCTGCAAATCTTTTCGTGCAGAAATACTTTTTTCTTTTATGTCCTGCGTCTATCATAAGCCACTTACTAACCTCTACAACTATATCATCTGTGCTTTTATGAGAAATGCTTTTCATATCTATGAATCCTGAATAATGAGACTTATGTCCTGTTTGACTAAAAGGCAATCTATACTCAGGTTTTCTTTTAAAGTTAGCAATATAACATCCACTGACTTTATCAAATTGGGGAGGCTCAAAAGTATGAGTATCTAATTCTCCCAAACCTTTTAATTTATTATTCTCAAAACTTAAATGATATGAAATAGTGGGTTTTTTATATATCTCATCATATCTATCGGAACTAACCTTACAATAAGTTTCTGTGCCCTGTAAATCTAAGATAAACTCCCCCTCTATTTTTTCAAAAAATTTATTAGTATTGCTTTCCGTGTAATCTGAACCACTCATTTATTCTTACCCTTTCTAGTTGTATAAATTGTTTTTCAATTTGTTTCTTAATTACTATTGCCGAATTATATGTGTCAAAATTTTCTGTTTTAAACTTATCAAACTTCTTTTTAAAAGTCTGTTTTACATAGTTTGGAACATACAAATACAACATATTATTATTATCATACTTTTCTATAATTACAAAATCCCTAGCATCAAAACCTTCGTAATCATCTTTTCTAACTCTGCCTCCTCTTGCCATTTATAAACCTCCAAATACAAATATATAACTTATAAAAGCCACTACTATAAATACAACGGCCATAACAATTATGAAATCATCCTGCATATTTTTCCTTTCCATTCTTTCATCTTAGCATCATCAAAATACTTTAAGTCTTCGTCTAGCATCCAAATATAAGAATTAACTTTTGATTCTAGTTTACTCTTAATACTAAAGCATTTATCTGTAGCATCTCTATCTAAACAAATAACAATATTTTTAGCACTATTAGTTATATGTTCAATAAAACTTTCTTGTAGGCTTGTTCCCATTAATGCTATGCCTGTAAATCCACACCTGACCTCTACGGCACAAGCACTCACACAATCCTCTACTATGACTGCTATATCCTTATTATTGCCTGTAATAAAGGGAACATCTGATTTACTATACTTAAACCATTTAGGCTTAAAATCACCATAAGCACGGCCTGTAGCACTTACAACCTCACCTTGATTCTCTACTAAAAATACAACTCTTTCTTGCTTTACATCATACATAACTCTTGCATTTGTATTAGTGATTCCATATGTATCTAAATATGCTCTCGCTTTAGGATGCACTGCATAAGTAATAAAACTTTTAGGCATAATAAAATTAGGATTAGTTTCTTTATTTTCTTGTGATATAAAATTCTCTATATCTTCTTTAGAAACTTTGCCTCCACTACCTCCCTTTGCATCACAACTAGCATGAAAACAATTCCATAATAATACTCCCTCTTTATTGGTAAGATTAAATGTTCCTCTGTTCATACAAAAGGGACAGTCCATTCTACCCTCAGTAGTTATTTCTTTTACTATTTCTAATTGGTGCTTATAATTCATTTGACAAATCCAATATACGTGTTAACATCTAATTCCCCTCCCCACCCTTACATACAATATTACCAAGAACCTGAATCATCATCTTTATCTCTTTTCTCAGCCGTCATTAATACGTAAAAGAATACAAATACTATTATTAAAGCACAAATTATTAAGATTATTGTTGTGTTATTCATGTATTATCGGCATCCTCTCTATCTGTTAATACACTAATTATTTCTCTATCTACCTCTGTTTCCATTAATGAAGTTGATACTCCTTCTAGTAAATATCTTTCCTCTGCATCTTGTATTGATGTAGCATCAACAATATATTTCTTTGTATAGCTTACATTAACTCTTACTACATACTTTATTTTAGTATCACTCATTGCTACTCACCTCAATATCTCTAACAGCTTCTTGCCTTGTTGGATAAGGAAAAGGTTGATGCCCCCAATCCCCATTCTCTAACTTTGTAATTAAATCTTGTAGATGCTCTACATCTTTTCGTTTGATATCATCTAAGTCATCTAACATACAAGCAACGGATATACTTAGTTCTCTAATTATTTTTTCCATTACTTACCTCAATACTATCTACCCACATCTTTATCTGAGTATCTATATCTTCTGAATCAAATCCTATTAAATCAAAAGCTATCTCATCTTTTCTATCTACAGATAATTTATAGGCACAACCTTTAGTCATCTTACCTTTGCTTACTTTGTCTTCTATTTCGTGTATAAACTCTTCTGCTTTTTCTTGTAGATGTTGTTTAACTTGACCCATTAACTTTTCCTTTCTTATCAAATTTATCTGCTACCTTTTTTAATATCCTATCTCTTAACTTTCTATTTTCTTTCTTACTTAATCCTGAGATATTAAATATAACATGCTCATCTAACCATTTACTGTTATCTTCTTTTTTATTTTTAGTCATCATTTAGTCCTTTCTTTATCTAACCTATGTTAGAACATAACATCTGAGTTGTCAAATTAGCAAGAATCTAAGCCTTGTATTTTATGTAAGAGATATTGATTTATAATTAAAGAGGAGGTGAAATTATGAATGTGTTTGGGATTACTAAAAAGTCTATCAACTTTTTTACTAATATGTTTGATAGGAATAGTATTGATGAAAATGGTATCAACAGATATGTTGAAGTCGAATACAAGCAAAATGATTGGCAGTGGGCTAAAGAACAGCTTAAAGTTGAGAAACTTAAAAACGTAGCATAATCAAGGTTTTTTGACCTGTTTTAAGAGGCATACAGGGGGTTATAAAAACCCTCATGTGTGTTTGTATGTTGGGATTTAATGTTTAGTAGGTTCATCAACATCAAAATCTGCAGTAAAGATTATTGTTGACTTGGTGAGTTCATCATAAAATTTTAAACCCTTTTCTGTAATAACAAAATAGGCCGAGCCGTTAGATTTAACTTTTTCTATGAATCCTTGGTCTAGTAATTCTTTTATACTTTTCTCAACTGATAAGGCTTTGCTGTAATCTTTCGATTTCTTTTTCGACATCTTTTAAATCTGTTCCCTCTAATATATGTAGCAAGTCTTGACTAACTTGTCTAACAATTATTTCAGCTTCTTTCATTCGCCACTTACTTGTGTTTCTTTTATCATATCCATTAAGAATCTTCTCAACATCTCGTAGTCTGTAAACTGCAATCTTTAATTTAGTTTTTGGTACTTCTAACATTTGTAATTGTCCTCCTGAATTGTAAACTCAACTTGATTTCTAAAAGCAATAGATTCTACATCACAACCAACTAACTCACTTTCTTGTATTTTAAAATAAAATCTAATTTCGTCATCAAGTTTTAATTCGTTTTTTAATAGTTCTTTTATTAATTCTCTAACAGTCATAGTATATCCTTTCGTGTGGGTAGTTTTGACAGAATCTCACTGCTCGGCACTACCCGAGCCATAATTAATTAAGCAACCTTGCTTTGTTGCTTTCCTGATTCCAACACCCTATCAAAGATATGTTTGAGGGGTTTGTAGTTCTCCTTGACGAATGTTTGTAAATCATGTTCATTTAGAATATCTGACATATCACTATCTGTCAAATTTAACATAGCATTAAATGATTCAATTAATATGTCCGCTCTTTGATAAGATTCTGATATCTCATTAAAATCAGAATTAGGGACATAATCTTCATCATTTTGGGGCATAGCCATAGGTTCATCAACAACCTCAATCTTAGGTTTTTTATCAATGAATTTATTATGTAAATCATCTATCTTAGAGATGACAATCCTATCACCCTTTTTATCAATTAGCTTATCTTTATTAATAGTAATCTTTTTCTTAAATACTAATTGACCACCCTTAGATACTCTTTGATTCATCATATCATAAGCACCTCTCGATACTCCGATTGAATCATCAAAAGGATAGACAGCTAAAAGATATTTTCTAACACCTCTTAGTTCTTTTTCTTTGTCTTTGCTATCTTTGTATTTAGGGAATACATTTTTAGATACATAGTCAATTAACTGAATAGTAGTATTACTATTTTCACTATTCCTTATTTCAACTATATTATTCTCTATGAGGTTAAACAGTTTTTCATCAACTTGTTCTTTGTTCTGTTCTTCCTCAATAACTATGGTTTTTGCCATGTTATACTCTCTTTCTTCTAACATATGTTAGATTGTTTATAAAAATATTTTAGGGAAAATTTATTAAGATGTCAAATTTTTTATGTGGTATTGGGGGAAGTATGAAAAAAGAAAAGGAGGAAGAATAACAACCCCCCAACACCTAATTATAATTATATGGGGAAAATCAGAAATTACCACTAATGGAGGGGAAAATTGAATCAAATTGAGAAAATAAACTTTGCAATTTCTTAAAAACCAAATAATCATTAAAGTTATTTTATATTATATGTGGGGTAATTTCAAGGGGATAAGGGGGATTACAGACACCATGACTAGCAAAGGGCAATCCCCCCTAACTTTTATATCTTATTTATCAGATGATTTAAAACAAATTTCATTATAATTTAATCTGTCTTTTTTAGATTTTAAGTTATGATTATAAACTCTTATGATTCCATTTAAATTATCAGTTTCATAATAGTTATCACCAAATAGATTTGAGTATTTTTTATATTGTTGGAAGAATTTATAAGCACTAAAGCCAACACTAGCCCTTCTAATACTAAACCACGCTCTCCAAAAATATTCTTTATTCCATACTTTTTCGGGCATAGCAGAATTTTTAAACATTTTTAAAAGAGAATTTATCTTATCATAAACAGCTTCATCTAAAGGTAATAACCCATCATAGAATTTACTTTTTATGCCTTTCTCATTACCAAACTCAGCCACCATCCTAAGAATAACAGAATGAGATAATCCCATATCTAAAAATTCTTTATATTTTATGTAAGCTAATTGATTCCCATGTTTATTACATCTAGAAAATGAATGGCCTGTATCTTTCGGAATCCAATTCTTTTGATGCTTATTAACACTTCGGATAGTGTCTATCCTTGTTGCATCATCACCAATATAATCCACAATAATAAATTTTACAGGACTATCTGCTCTAATTTGAGCCTCATATCTAGTTTGACCATCCAAAATAGCAAATTTACCTAGTTCGTCATCCCACTCAACTACGATAGGGGCAAACTGTCCTATTTGTTCTATGGATTCAGATATATTTTTTATCCTGCTAATATCCGCACTAGTTTTATCAATTATTCTGTTTCCGTCAACTTTTGCAAATATAGAATAATCAGATGTTTCATATACAATATTAATGGTTTTTACCGATTGGCTATTGACCACACTATTAAACAAAGAATTTAAATTATTCTGATGATTATCAATGAATAATAACTCCCCTTGTTTACTAGATTTGTTTTTAATGTTAAACATAAAAAAATAATATTATTTAATTATTAATTGTCAAATTTTCGATAAAGAAATAGTGCACACACCATAAAAAAAGGGCCACCCCTAAGGATAGCCCCCTAAATATTTATTATGTGTCTTAAACTGTGATTAATGTATAAATGAACGTGATAATAATCATACAAGCCATTAATATATTAAATTTAAGGTTATTCATTGATAAAACTTCATATAAACAAATATTAACAATGTGTATGATATTGGCACAGATAAAAACGCAAATATAATCAAATATTCTTTAGTCTTTCTTTTCATATTTATCTCTTAATCTTTGTAGCCTATCCTGAAAAGTCTTTGAATCAACCCTTATATATTTATCTTTATTAATCCAATTCAAATGCTTTCCTGTGGTTGGTCCCCATATATTTTCTCTAATACATAGACCCTCATCATCATAAAAGGCAACTAATGTATCATAACTAAAATAATAGCTATTACTAAAATTATCAGTAAAAGCCATACTATGTGAGCCGTAATTGTCATTTGAATAATTCCCATAGTTCCATTTTCTTACAATATTAGTATTAAACATTATTATTTACCTCCTTGATAGATTCTTTAACATCACAGACAAAAGAATCTATTGTATAACTATTATTACCTGTAGCTATAGTTTCTATAAGACCATTTAATTGTCTTAATGCTTCTTGTTCGTCAGTAAGTTCAAATGACATATTTTTTAAATGCCAAGCTTCCTCCCCTTTACGAATTTTAGTATTAAACAAAAATCTTCTTGTATAACTACTAATCATTATTATTATTCCTTTCTTTTATTTGTAATCTGTGCCATTCAATTTCATTTTGATATCTTTTTCTTAAACTCAAAACAAAATCTTTCATATGTTTTACATTATCCCATATTTGACAATAATATAGACATATTTCTTTATCAGTCATATGATATTCAGATTTATTCCAACTAATCATTTAATCCTTAATCCTTTCCATGTATCTTATTTGGTCCTTGATATCATCCATAATATATCTTTTTGTATGGTCAAAATATCTAGTCTTAATTAAGATATCTTTTTGGGGGTGTTCCGCCTTGCCTATAACCCCGTTGCCGTTATTGTCATCTATGGTTATGTCATATCCCATATATGTACTGAATCTAAGCATATTAACATCCTTTCTTTTTAACATGTATTACATGTATCATTGATATCTGAATCTGTCAAATATAAATCGTAAACAAATGTAAAGGGATTGGCCCCACATGTATTCAGTAAATAAGGGTTATGTGTAGGGGGGGATTTAATATGTGTTTGGTATGTGTGGGGCTGTGTAAAGTATATAGACAGATTTACACGTGTTAGCTACATGTCATAGACCTAGAAACCACATATTGAATATATGTTTCATATTGTGGACTAATATATATCTAACATATGTGAGTTATGTGTGGGATATGTGTTTCATATGTGTGGGGTATGCATGTGGTAGGGGGGCTATGTGTCCCTTATGTATATGCTGAAGAGCTAAAATATTGGGATAAGGTTTGAAAGCACACTTGCCCCACATGTGTACAATATTTGCCGTATATGTGCGGAGCATATGTTTAACATATGTTATATATGGGGTGGGAGGGGATATATATAATATATATTATACACCCCCCTGACGATTCTGTCAATAAAAAAATAAAAAAAAACATATTATTCTTGACAGATGCTCTATTTAGGTGTATACTATATAATAGTAGGCTGATTTCAAAGGCCACACACCATCACACACATTCAAGGTAACACAGAGGGCATCACGAACAGCCTATAACCTAATAAAATAAGGATATAATGTCAAAAAAGAAGTCAACAGTTAACAAAGCAGGTAATTATACCAAGCCCACTATGCGAAAAAACCTATTTAATAGGATAAAAGCAGGTGGAAAAGGTGGTAATCCTGGACAGTGGAGTGCGAGGAAGGCACAAATGTTAGCTGTGGCTTATAAGAAGGCAGGAGGGGGCTATAAATAGAGATAGCTGAAGTAATAATGGCATTAAAAAAATCTCAAAGAAGCCTTAAATCATGGGGAAAGCAAAAATGGAGAACGAAGTCTGGAAAGCCGTCTTCCAAGACTGGGGAGAGGTACTTACCCTCGGCAGCGATAAAGAATTTGACCCCACAGGAGTACGCAGCGACAACAAGAGCAAAAAGAAAAGCGACAAAAGAGGGAAAACAGTTCGCAAAACAACCAAAAAGGATAGCGAAAAAGACTAGAGCATACAGGAGGGTATCATGATTGATAAAGTATGGAATATATGGAGTAAACTTAACAGAAATGTTAAAGTAGGTATTATTATTGCAGCAGTAGTAATAGTATATTGGTTCGTAAAATGAATCTAAGAAGTCCAAAAGATAAAAAATTTAATGGCATGTCCGATAATCGTAATAGTCGGACAGCCGACACAGGTATTAATATGAAAAAAGCCGACCTAGATAAAGATGGTAAGTTATCATCTTATGAAAAGACTAGGGGTATGGCTATTCAGAAGGCAATGAATAAAGCGTAATGGCATACGGAACTAAGAAAAAGAAACCCAAGTCTAAAACTGTTATTATGATAGCAGTAGGTAAGGTAAAACCCAAAAATGGCACTAAGCGAAACAGAAAAAAGAAAAAAGTTTCTTAAAAAGCATGGTCTTTCTAGATTCAATAAAGCAGTTCGGTCCACTGAGGGTGGCAAGAAAGGTAAAGTCGGTATACTCGAAAACGGCAAGCCAAGGCTTATTCGGTTCGGTGATGCTTCTATGGGCCACAACTATTCCCCAGAAGCTAGGAAGTCATTTAAAGCAAGGCATGGTAAAAATATTGCAAAAGGTCCTACAAGTGCCGCTTATTGGGCTAATAAAGTTCTTTGGTCTGGTTCAGGGGGTAGCAAAAAAAGTCCTCCTAAGTCTCAACGACATGTTAAAGGCCGTAAGTCCAAAGGGTAATATTTACAAATCAGTTCCAAATACAGAAATCGTAGAGATTATAGAAAATAATAGAGATAATGTCTGACCCCAAAAAAGGTACAGGCAAAAAACCTAAAGGTTCAGGAAGAAGATTATATACAGATGAGAATCCTAGAGATACAGTTAGTATTAAATTTGCAACAACAACGGATGCAAAGAATACTGTGGCTAAGGTCCGTAAGATTAATAAGACGTATGCTAGGAAGATTCAAATCCTTACTGTAGCAGAACAACGAGCAAAAGTTATGGGTAAAACCCAAGTTGTAAATATATTTAAAAAAGGAAAAGAAAGTTTAAGAAAGAAACATAGTGGCATTTCTAAATCATAATCTACCTACATTTAATTGTTATATTAGAGATGAGTATATGTACGACCATGAGAAAGGTCATAAAGAGTTTAGCGTCTGTGATGTTCATAGCGTAGCAAGTCTAGAAAGAAGAGTTCCATTATTCGAGGCTCTACTAGAGAATGGAGTAAACTGGACTAGAAGACCTATACATGCATTCTGTTGGAAGAAAGATGCACCTGTACATAAATTAAATATACATATGTATTGGGATTGTTTTTCTCCTTACGTAGATGTACAAAGAAGAAACAGACTAGCTAATTGTAGAGCAGACTTAATAGACTACAAAGGAGTTTGGAGAAGAGGAACATACATGTTTACTCTAGACTGGGCTTGGGAAAATAAAGCAGGGATGACAGATACAAACTTTTCTGAAGACCCTGAACATAAGTGTGGACATGTGTTTAAAATGGATGATGGTAATTTCTTTATTTACCCCAATAACAGAATAGTATGGATGGATGATGCCTATATCTCTAATAGACTAAAACAAAATCCAGGATATAAGATAGACCAAACAGTATACACTGTAGAAAATACAAGAGAGACAGAAACTACAGATGATTCTTATATGACTGAATTTTTAAAAGAAGGAGGGTCTAGTTACGATAGCGGTAAAGGTCATCTTTGAAATTATTTTTTGACCATATTACAGGAAAGCTAACTAACTACGATTTTATTTATTCTTTAGCACTAGCTAAATTTGAACAAAAAGAATACTGCCAAGCATTTGAAGAAGGATGGATTCCTCTATCTTGGTACTATACTAAACTAGATGGCCTAACTTGGATTAATTCTAGGAACACTAGGCTACTACTTAATAAGTTTACATTTAGTAAGAAACAAAGAAAGATATTAAGAAAGAAAGATATAAGAGTAGAAATTTATAATAAATTAGATGATTCATTATTTAGTATTGTTTCTGATATTTATAAAAAATATATTCAATATAAAAAGTTTCACGAAAAAGATTTTGAAGAAGAAAGCGAAGTCTTTGAAAAAGAAGATTACATTGATTGGAAATACTTTATTTATTATTATAAAGATAAACCAGTTGCATTTACAGAGTTAAAAGTATTTAATAGCAAACACGTTCTAACAGGCCAGTTTGCTTGGGATTATAAAAATCCAAAATTAGGAATGGGAACATATGCAACTTTGTACGAGATAGACTGGTCTATAAAAAATAAATGCAAGAAGTATTACTTATCTTACGGCTATGAAAAAACAAGTGTTTATAAATCTAGGTTTGATGGATTTGAGTTTTGGAATGGTAGGGGTTGGATAAATAACAAAAGTATATATAAAAAATTATGCGAAAATGATACAGAGATTACTACAATCCCAGAATTAAATAAATACCAAAGAAAATATTTTACTATTAAATAATGCCAAGAAAACAAACTGTTGTTAATAATATTGTATCTATACCAAAAAGAACTACGATAGGTAGAGGTAAGATAGGATTTAGTACAATGAATAAACATAAAAGACGTTCTTATAAAAAGTATAGGGGGCAAGGAAGATAATGCCTTTATATTCTTTTAAAAATAAAAAGACAGGAAAAGTATGGGAAGAAATTTTATCTTTTTCTGAAAGAGAAAAGTTATTAAAGAACAAAAATATTGAACAAATTATTGTTGCACCAAGACTAGGATTTATAGAAAGAGTAGAACATAAAGGTAGAGACCAAATGATTCAGAATGCTAGGCAAGGTATGAGAGAAAGACAAATTGAGAATCAAATAGGAATTAGAAAATCTCCCGAATGGCTACAAGAAAGAACAGAAAAACATTTACAAAAGGTACGCAATGTTAGTTCCTAGTGATAATAAATCAGTAGACTTAACTGATAAACAAAAAGATTTTTTAGATGCATTGTTTGGAGAAGCTAATGGAGACCCAAAGATGGCAGGAGAGATTGCAGGATATTCACATTACACTACTCCTCTCAAAGCATTAAAAGAAGAAATAATAGATAGAGCAGAACAAGTCTTAGCAGCCTTTGCCCCCAAAGCTAGTATGCAGGTAATAAATACTATGGGTTTAGAAGAGAGTACAACTCCTGGTGCTAATGTAAGATTAGAAGCAGCTAAACAAGTTTTAGATAGAATAGGATTAGTTAAAAAGGAAAAGATAGATGTTAACGCAAAAGTCGCCCACGGAATCTTCATCCTCCCCCCTAAGAATAACTAGAAGAAGAGTATCTAGACTTATTCCTTTTGGTTACGAGGTATCAGAAGAAAACGATAAACTGTTAATTGAAGTTACTGAAGAAATGGAATTACTCAGTAAAGCAAAAAAGTTTATTGAGAATCATTGTAGTTATAGAGAAACTGCAGAATGGCTATCTCATCATTCAGGTAGAAAAATTACTGGCATGGGATTAAGGGAAGTATTAAAAAGGAAAATTAATAAAGGGTGGTAGACGAACCTAAACCTAAAAATACTGGCAGAAGAAGAGTTAGTGATTTAAATAAAACATTAACTATTAAAGAAAAGAAAGCTAAAAAATCTGCACAAGAAAAATTATCCGATAAGAAAAAAGAATTAGTAAAAGCACAAAAGAATTATTGGGCTACCAAAAATAGTTTAAAAGAAATAGATAAAGTTTTTACTGGAGAAAAGAATCTTATAGAAGAAGATAAGATAGAAGACACAACTCCTAGTATTAGAAATGCAATCAAAGAAAAAGAAATAATCTTTGAACCTAATGATGGCCCTCAAACAGAATTTTTAGCGGCATCAGAAAGAGAAGTTTTTTATGGTGGAGCAAGAGGCGGTGGTAAATCTTATGCCATGTTAGTTGACCCACTTCGTTATTGTGATAAACAAAAACACAGAGCATTATTAATTAGACGTACAATGCCTGAGTTAAGAGATTTAATAAATCATTCACAACAACTATATCCTAAAGCATATCCCGGTTCTAAATGGAGAGAGCAAGAAAAAGAATGGAAGTTTCCTTCAGGTGCTAGAATAGAATTTGGTTACGCAGAAAATTTAACAGACGTATTAAGATATCAAGGACAGTCATATACATGGATTGGTATTGATGAATTACCTCAATATCCTACACAAGATATATATAATTTTTTACGTTCATCATTAAGAAGTGTAGACCCTGATATTCCTGTTTATATGAGAGCCACAGGCAATCCAGGAAATATAGGTTCACAGTGGGTAAAAGAAATGTTTGTAGACCCCACTACACCTAATACTAAATTTGATATTGACATACAGACACCTAATGGTATAAAAAAGATATCAAGAA
>VMHT01098371.1_pt1 | contig 18033 bp, 27 predicted proteins | sample 4693611 | NCBI WGS metagenome assembly VMHT01 (sample SAMN12280063, study PRJNA550983) | marine metagenome | isolation source: seawater sampled from same location over 5 years 0.02-0.2 micron viral filtrate | place: USA: collected off the coast of southern California halfway between the port... ...
CAATTCGCAGGAGCGGGTCGATACGGATCTGGTGCAGCAACCGGAGAAATGACCCGGCAGCTCGGCGAACTTGCCGGGAACATGGCGTTCCAAAACTACCAAACCGAGCGCAACCGCCAAGTACAAGCAATGAACCAAGCTCCGCAATACGCGCAGATGGACTACCTCGACGCTAACACCCTGTCACGCATCGGATCTGCGCGTGAGGCACAGGCGCAGTCGCAACTGCAGGACAGCATAAATCGGCACAATTTTGAGCAAACAAAAGAGGCGCAGAAACTCGGCACCTATCTCGGCCTTGTCGGCGGGGGTTACGGTTTTGAGCAAACTGGTCAGGAGCCGATCTATTACAACCCGGTCGCGGGTGGCATCGGCGGCGCTCTCGCTGGTGCGCAGTTGGGCGACTATTTCGGGCAACCGGGCATCGGCGCTGCGGCGGGTGGACTTCTAGGATTATTGGGGTAAGCAAATGGCGTTTGTTCAAAACCTTGGCGCGAAAATTAACCCATACGCAAGTTTGCTGCCGCGCGGGATGCAGCAGTCGGCGCAGCAACAGGCTGGGCGACAGTTTCTTGGCGGACTGGCTGCGCCATTCCTCGCAGCCGCTGGTCCGAGCCGGTATCCAATGCCGACAGTCGCTGGTCTGGCTGGAGTAAACCCCGCGATCCAGTCTGCCCAACAGACACAGAACGTCGCGCTGCAAAACGCGATGAATGCGCAGAAGCTGCAGATGTTTCAGCAACAGCAGAATATATTGGCGAGTCTTTCTCCCCCACAGCCAACACCGCGCCCACCTGTAAACCTTGCGCCGACCGCGCCGCTCACGATCCCGACAGATATGCAGAGTGTACCGGCAACATTGACCACGAATGCGGTCAACAAATCCGGCCCTTCAATGGCTGCTTACAACACGGCGATGAAGCAACCCATTGGAACACCTTACCCGAGGGCGGGTGTTCCAGCGGCAGCAACACCACAGAGTGGAGCCGCAGCTCCCGGCGGCACTTTTAATATGCTGAGTGGGCGAATGACCCAAAACAACCCGCCGACCCCAGATTATAGACGCATAGGTATGCGGCTGATATTGGCAGGAGATCCTGTGCGTGGAAAAGCTATTATGGAGATGGGCAAAGGCACAACGGCAATGCAAAACGCCGCAGCCATGGGGCTAAGACCGGGGACGCCGGAGTACAATCAACATATGCAAAACGTAACGAACCCTGCAGCAAGATTCGAACCTAAATACTATGTACGGTCGACGGACATGAACATGGATCAGATCAGTGCTATGAATGAGGGGATGACTAGAGCAGGACAGACGAACAGGTTGCTCGAAACGCAAAAACGACTGTTTGAGTCTCAACCTCCAGAAGCGTTTGGACCCGGTTCTGAGCTTTTGCAAAACACAAAAGACCTTTTCAACGCATATGGATTTACCGGTCTTGCCAACCGACTTGGGACAACGCCGGGATCAGAAGTGGCTAAAGTGCTTTCGGGTATCGCCACAGAAATAACCTTTGATACGACTGGCAAGTTGAAAGGCGCGATTTCCGAAAAGGAAATAGCACTGGCTGGACAGGTAGCGTCGAGAATTACTGACACTAAGAATGCTGCCCTCGCAAATATCGAAATACGTATGGCGATGAATGAGAAGGAAATGCAAATTTCCAGAGCAATAAATATGCGGATGAGAAGCCTGACGCCTAGCCGAAGGCGGCAATTGATTACAAGCGACCCTCAAGCGATCACGCTAATGGTCGAAGCGGAAAGCAAAAAAATCGACATCCTGCCGAAAATCGACGCGATCCTCAAAAAGTACACTCCAGTCGCTGCCAATTCGCAGGAGCCGATTGTTAAAAGAAGCGGCAATACTGGTTCAGGTTATTGATCGATGGCTGACATTCAAATTCTTCCGGGTGTCACTGACGCACCACCGAACACCGACACGTATAGCCTTGGAAATATAAAAGGTGCGAACCCTTCTGCAGACTACGTTAAGGTCGGTGAAAATCAGTATCAGGTCTATTCGGGTCGCCTTGGAAAGATCGGTGATACCGCCGGGATGATGCAGAGTATTGCGTCAGGTGACCGTGCCGTCGAGTTTCCTGACCTGCCCGAGTTCAGCTCAACAATCGGTCTGGATACGACCGACATGGGGCCAGAGGGCAGCACATCGATGGGCGATGCAGCGCGGCGTCTTGCGGCATATACGACCGGCCTGACGCGCAAAGAACAGGCGCAGATTATTAAAGGCATAAAGGGTGCCTCGATGTCGCGCGACAAGTTTGACAATCCAATGGTCAGGTATCGCGACAAACGCTTTTATATCAATAAACCCGGCGCGACCGGCGCAGACCTGACTAACTTTTTTGCCACGGTCGGATCGTTCATGCCATTCGGGAAATTGGCGCGGATCGTACAGGGCGCAGTCGGCGGCGGTCGCGTAGCTGGTGTCGCGGCAATGAGCGGTGCCGGTATGCTCCAACAGGTCGTCCTCGATGAGACAGGACGCCAACTTGATGCGGAACAAAGCGTTGATTTATTGCGGACGACGATTGCCGGTCTGGGTGCGGGTGGTGGCGAGTTTCTAGGACAGGCTTTAAGCCGCGCCCTGTCGAGCTACAAACTGGGCAATGAGGTGCGCCGTTTACTCGGCGGCGACCGTGCATATGTAAACAAAGACGGCACCCTGTCTGACACAGCGCGGCAGACGATGAAGGCAATGGGCGTTGATGCCGACGCGGTACAGGCCGACATTGCCAAGCAAGTCCTCCAAGTTGCGAGAGGCGGCGGCACAAGAGAAACAAAAGAAAATATTGCTTCGGCCCTGCCGCTGGAAAGCGAGTTTGGCGTCACGTTGCGACAAGGTCAGCGCGTTGCGGGTGCTGATCCAACTGTCGCGCGAACAGAGGAATTATTACAGGCCGGAGACGATAAGGCGGCTGCTTTAATACGCGGAGATGGTCCTAATCCAAGTCCAGCAAGTATCGAGGGGCAACGTCAAGCAGCGGTCGCAGCTTTGCGCGAGACGCAGGAAGAACTCAGCGGCGTACCTAATCCGGCGCAGCGCACACGCGGTGACACACCGTCAAACGTCGAAAGCGGTTTTGATATAGCCAGTGATCTGGCGGTCGATTTGTCCCAGCGCCGTGTGGCGGCAGAGGCTGCAGAACAAGCGGCGTGGGAAGCTGCAAAGCCAATAATGAACGGCGTCGAAATTTTAGCTGAAGGTTTCAAACAGCTACCCCGTAGTTTTCGAAAACGCTTTCAAGACAACGACCTGATCGGCGTGGTCGATGGAAGAGTGACGCCAAGGGCTTTTGAACAACTCAAAACATTTGCAACCCTGTACAAAAATCTGGGTGCCAATCCAACCGCGACCATGACGATGCGGCGTTTGGATAATTTTCGGCGCAAACTGAGCGCGGACATCAACAGCGCAGCAAAATACAGCGAATGTCCCGATGAGTACCGGGCGTTGGTCAGTATGGAGCCCGGTCTCGACGACTGGATGGATGACGTATTTTCGTCTGTCCTGATTAAGGGCGATGCAGAAGCGTTGAAAATGTTGAAACAGGCAAGAGGCATGACCCGCGTCTATCGCCAAGGATTCACCGCCAACAAAGTTATCGACGCTATTACGCGCGAAGGTCTTGATCCCGGCGACATTGTGCAAAAACTGGGGATGCTTTCGGACAAGGGTTTCCGCCCCGAAGCACTAAAAGTTGTTCGTCACATAAAAAATAAGTTCGACGATGATGGCGTGAATGTGCCGCTAGACAAGCTACGCGCTCTGACGTTCATGCGTTTACACGATAAAGCTATCAAGCCTGTCGAACGCGGCGCTGAAACAGTTTTTCACATTCAAGGCAAAGGCGTCAGCAATAACATCAATTCCGTTCTATCGAAGAACAGGGAGTTCATGGAGGAATTGTTTACGCCTGACCAAATTAAAAAATTGCAGCGTTACGCAAAGATGATGCGGCGTGTCGATTACAAAGCGCCAAAAGACGTTGCAAACCCGTCCGGGTCAGCGACGTTTTTCCTCCGCGCATTGAAAACGATGATACCGTCTGCCGGTGGCGGCGGCGCGTTGGGCATTGGCGGATTTATGCTCCCGGCAATGCTTAATATGCAGGGCGTGGCGTCGAACTCCGCGTCTGCTGGTGCGGCAGCGGTCGGCACTGTTGGCGGGGTTGTTGGCACCCGGTATGCGGTTGGCCGTATTCAAGACATTCTGAAAAATATGCGTCTCGGCAATGATCTGACGCGCAGACCACTAATCGACAAGCCCCTGAGTGCAACCGCACCAGCGGCGGTCGGAGCTGACGTGTCACAAGTGCCGGTGACAGGAGCGGACATCGAGGCGGCACGAGAAAATTTCCCGTCACTCGGCACTTTCTAGCAGGAGCAAATAAATGGTAACCGATATCAAAAACTGGTCGACAACGGCTGGTTCTAATACCTCTTTGTCTGGCGTCAGCGCGGCTGAAGGCATGGCCCCGTCACTCGTCAATAATCTCATCCGGGGCGTAGCCTCCGACGTTCGCGAATGGTACGAGAACGCCGAATGGATCGACTTCGGCAACACGCCGACGCGAACAGCGGCAACCACTTTTACCGTCGCCACTGATCTGACAGCGCGATACCACGCGAACCGGCGTATTCGAGCGACCGACAGCAGCACACTTTACGGCACTATTGCTTCGTCGAGTTACAGTGCGCCAAATACAACGGTGACTGTCACACTCGACAGCGGGTCGCTATCTGCCTCTCTGACGGCTGTTGCGGTCGGCCCAACGGCGACAAACGATGGACAGCCACGCGGAGTGTTCGAGGTCATCGACGCAGACATTCTCAGGGCAGATACCGCTGACGAGCTGACGGCTGGTTATTCAGCGGCGGTCCACGATGCAGGAACAAAGACCACCGGCACGTACACACCTGATAGCGATGATGGCAACTTCCAAGTGGCAATCAATGGCGGCGCTCACACGTTAGGCGTCCCGGCAAAGAATTGTACAATGGTTCTGCTGTATAAAAATAACGCCTCTGCCGGAACACTGACGACCAGCTCGTACACGGTAAAAGATGGAGACGACCTGACGACGACAAACGGACACGAATTTTTCCTATATATAACGCGCATAAATGATGGTTCGACCACGTTCTCGCTGCTTACCGTGAAGGCGCTGCAGTAAGATGTTATTACCGGTCGTACAGGGCCATCTGGCTGTAATTAGCGCGATTACATTAGACATAACGTCGAACGCAGTTGAGCAAAATATTCTGACGTTGGCGACCGCTGCCGGATATGACGCGAGTACCGACGATACCGAAATTATCGTCAATATCGCTTCGGGCGTTACGATCAGCGGCTCGACTACACACGCTTTGCGGACGGGTGCGCTTAACGCCAACAGCAATCTAACGATCAATATCTCAGGCAGCGTTGATGGTTATACTGGTGCAAACGGTGGCCTTGTTGCACAGGCAGGATCGGCTGGTGGTGACGCGCTGTTTTTTGAGACCCTGACCGGCGGCACCGGAACCTATGTCGTAAATGTCCTGTCGGGCGGGTCACTGAGATCGGGAGGAGGCGGCGGAGGCGGCGGAGGCCAAAGGGGAGGACGGCAATTATACGATGGAAAATCTTGTTACGGAGCAACGCAATTCGGCTCTTATGGCTCGACCGGCCAAGCGGGTGGATTCGGCCAAGCCGGATCGACGGGCGGCAGCGGCACTTTTGGCGGCGGTCAAAACGGTTGCGAAACTCAGAACCCCGGCGGCGGGGGCGCTGGAGGTGCGGCAGGATTTGCCTTGAGAAAGAACAGCAGAACCGTGAGCGTTAACATTTCTGGAACCGTTGCAGGGAGTACCGCGTGATGAAAATACTTATCCCGTTTACGGGTGGCATAAACAGCACCTATGCAATGTACAAATGGTTGACCGAAACGGACCACGAAATCTACGCAAAATACGGCTACGACACATGGCTGTCGCAAGAAAAAACCGATCTGGAGGTTGAGCGCATAAACCTGTCAGTCGCGTGGCTGCGAGAAAATTGTAGAGATTTTGATTTTGAAATTCGAGATTTCTCTGACGAGTACGTCCAAGATATGCAGCCCATCAGGCCGAATTTCGCGAAAGGACTGTGGGACCAAGGCAAGGTCATTCGTCGCTATCGTGGTTTCAGACAATGGGCTGACGAAATTGGCGCAGAGGCTGCCGTGCTAGGACTGTCTGTGGAAAACACGTCGATGGATTGCGGCTTCAATGTACACCGGTCTGAAATGGAACAAACAGGGTTTGAAATTTATCTGTCCAGCCTAAATTTTGATCCCTGCCCCTCCGGTGCTGACTTTGATTGGGACGAAATTGCAGCGAGAATGACAGGCCGGTTTGAGCAGTTTGACGTGCTGCCCAGCCCGTTGCAGACGCTGAGTGTGCGTTGCAGTTTGGCAGACACAGGCGACGACGACATCTGGGATTTGAGTACTGCCTACCTGCGTGGATATCAACAGTTTATCGCTGACGGAAAAACAGGTCGTGACTTTGATCGCTACTGTGCGGAAAAGGGCAGCTATGGGCCGTGGCGATCAGAGGCCGATCAAGCTGAGTATATGTACCGAGGCGGCTGCTGCGACGAGTGCGGCCTGTTTAATTATCTGGCAGACGCTGCTGGTCGAGAGTGGCCTAGCGTGGTCGATGCACGAAACCGGATACAGTGGTTTAGCGAGAACGGTGCCGACATGACCGGCATCGCAACCGAGGAACAACTCGGAGATTTTTGCGGCCGCATGGGCCGGATCAATCTGGATCGAGGCGTCAACTCTGACGGCATGACCGGCGATGCGTATTGGGCCGCTATCCTTGAGGCCGCTCTACTGTGACCGCGCGACCATTTTTGATCTTCCTCGCGGTCGTCATCTTGACGGCCTTTTTTGTGCGCAGTCCCCACGCGCACGATATTCATTGTGTCGAAAAGGATCAGGCGAAATTTTTTGAGCCGAGGGAAAACTGGCGCGGATATGGGATATCTGCCGGTGAAGACAGGCCACTAGCTCGGCTCAGTGTTTCCAGTGACGGCATTTGGATGCTCACACTTTCACCGCCAAAAATGAACGGCGCAGTCTGTGTCGTCTTGCTCGGCGAAAACTGGGAATTTATTTCCCTCCGAGGTCAGCCTGTGTTGGAGGAAAAGAATGACTCCTGACACGAAAATCGTTATCGACGCCGCTGCACTTGGAACCGGGTTTGGGTCATGGTTAGCACTGCTTCCTGACATCGCCGCATTATTCAGCATCATCTGGATTGCGATCAGGATCTGGGAGACCCAGACCGTCCGCAGATGGACTGGTCGGGAATAAATGGAACTTGGTGTTCGCGAAATTGTCACCTTCCTTGGAATGGCCGTAAGTGTCGGAGCGTCCCTGAGTATTGTGAAGACAAAGTTGCAAGGCACCATCGAAAAGCTCGACGACATCGAAGGTAGGTTGCGACAGATCGACCGGGAGACTGATCAGCAGGAAGTCGTCCTGCAAACACACGAGCAAAAGCTCACCGTGATGTCATCCATGTTAGCGCCCTCCGAGCGTGAAAAGAGGGCTAGAGAGACGGCATCCATTTTGGTGGAGATTCAGAACTTGCGGCGTGATCTCGACCATCAGATGTCGATCCATAATGGACGCCATCCAGATATCAAATGAAGCAAACTAAAAAGGGCCACTTTGCCGAGTTGGCGGCGGCGGCAATCCTGACGAAAAACAATTACGACGTTTTCCATCCGCTGCAGGGTCACGGGCCGGTCGACCTTATAGCAGTCAAGGACGGCGAAATAATTCTCCTCGACATCAAAACGAACGCAAAACGCATCAATTCCGGGCGCGTCACTCCATCGAGAATTACGCGGCAGCGATCTGAAAAGCAAAAGAGGATGGGCGTCAGGATCGCGTATTACGATATCGAGGATCTTCAACTGCACATCACGGACCATGATCGCGATTGTCAAGATGCCGTGCCGATTGTGCTGGAGTAATTTGAGTTATGAAAAACGACGTAATTTTATCTCAAGACATTGACGCGATGGCGCGGACAATCTGGGGCGAGGCCAGAGGCGAATATGAAGACGGTCGCCTAGCGGTCGGTCATGTCATAAAAAATAGAGCTGATCGCGGGGGCTGGTGGGGCAACACCATTCACGAGGTCTGTCACGCGCCGTGGCAGTTCTCATGCTGGAACGAGAACGATCCTAACCGGACGAAGATGCTTTTACTCGATGGCGACAATGAGATGTTCGTCGAGTGCATCTGGGCAGCTCTGTCGGTCGTGCTTGGTAAGCATCAGGATAACACTGCCGGGTCATGCCATTACCATGTGGTCGGCCTAACGCCTGATTGGTCGGAGGGCAAAACGTCCATCGGACGGATCGGCCATCACGAATTTTTTAACGACATAGATTGATCGACCATGTTGGGAATAGCTGAAAGCGTCATCGGCGTAACAGGGAAAATTCTCGATAAATTTGTCGAGGACAAAGACCTCAAAACAAAACTAGCGGCAGAGCTGAAACAGCAGGTCATCAGTCTCGACCTCGCTCAGGCTCAGGCGAATGTCGAGAGCGCGAAACACTCCAGCGTGTTCGTCGCCGGGGCTAGACCATCGATCATGTGGATTTGTGCCTTCGCACTTGGGTGGCAATTTATCGGCCACCCGATTGTCGAGTGGGGCGTGATGATCTGGGCACCCGGCACACCAATACCGCAGATAAATTCTGAGGGGCTGATGACCCTGACCCTGTCGCTGCTGGGACTTGGTTCAATGCGCACTGCAGAGAAATGGAAAGGCGTTGCGCGGAATAATATGAATGCCAAAGCGCCGAAGCGGTAAACAAAAACCGATCACGTCACCGCCGCAGAAATTTTGCACCGCCTGTCTCGGAGAGCTGCCTGACTTGCATTGGGTGCCTCTAGGCGACGGCAGTATCATCCATTATGGTGGTGAGTATGCTGACCGTTGTTTCCGTAAATTGCACCACGCAGATTCGGTGCAAAAATAAACTGCCGCTCATTTGTATCGATTTATGCGCCAATACGGTGCAAAACGATGGTGCAAAAAATACTGAAACCCTTGCCGTATAAGGCTTACAGGATGAACAAGGAAAGATTATCAATCTTGCCATATCGCCGTGTCAAAGGTTGCATTAACCAACTGAAAATAAAGGCCGAATCAATTTATGATGGCCTTTTTGCTCGTCTAAGAGCATTACCAAACATTCCCAAACTATTCCGCAGTTTTCTGCGCTTTTCCGTACTTGCCCCATATTTTTGGTGCAAATCGATGGTGCAAAAAATGGTGCAAAAATGTCGATAGGTGCAAGATTTACTCTTGAACATAGTTGTCAATGCGCATATATATAATGCGTAAACGCAACACAGCCACAAGGAAATGACACATGATTGGTTATACCGATAACAACTACTGCGCCACCGACGAGGAATGGGAAGCCAAGACAAAGTACACAGCTTTCATCGCCGCGCTTCCCGAAGATACCCGATGGAAGATCGAGGGTCTTGCCCACGATAATAGCTTCGCGGTCGAGGTCTACGACGAATACGAAGACGATCTTGAACGCTGGGAGGTCGCATACGAGACAGCCCGTTGTTACGCCGACGGCGAATTTGAGATGCCTTATTAATCACACAGCCGGGGCTTCGGCCCCGGCACTAAGGAGAGAGACGATGGCTAACTTCAAAGAAGTAAACAAGGCAATCGCAGCGAAAACCGGCATGGATATCGAAGCGGTTCGCGGCGACGGTTACGTTCATTTCGACGGCGAAGACGGGTTCGACAAAGTGCCCTCAGTTTATGCCAACCCGGTCACCACACCAACCGATGAAATGACAAGATTCTGTCTTGAGGCCATTGCCGACGTTTATTTTGATCTGTTCGGCACGGTCGCCGAATAACACCACACCGCCGGGGCTTCGGCCTCGGCATCACCTTAGCCATAAGGAGACGACCAATGAGCGACAATATTAATTTCTGCAACGCGACCAGCGAGTGGAACTGCAACGAATTTGGTGATGAGACTTCTTGGGCCTGTGAGCCTGACCAAGTTGCGGAAACGCAAGAAACGATTGCTGACTTCATCGATGCCAGAGGTAGCGGTTATGACATCTACCAAACTCCAGTCGGAGATCTATATGTCTGGGAGAATGTCCAAAGCAGACCCGGCAAACGACGCGGCAATTTATTTCTGATGGATCGCACAGATCGGCGTCTGACCTATTTTGATGGGGAGGTATAAATGATCGACATCATCGTCGTCATCGCCAAGATGATTGGCATCCTGTTCTGAAAACGAAGAGAGCCGGGGAATGACCCCCGGCCCTCGAACACTTAGCCACAAGTGTAACCCCCGGCGCTGACGCGCAGAAGGAGAATTAGAAATGGCCCAGAAAAAGAGCAAAGTCCACAAGTTTCCACTCGTAGGTAAAAAGTACCGCACCAGCTACTACGACCAAAAAGGGGACCGCCAGTACATCACACATGCAGATGAGCATGAGCTGATGCGCATGAAGATCTCTGCACAGGAAGAGGTCGCCGAAGGGCGGCATGTTGCCGCAAAGGATGCGGGAACACTTACCGAGGCGTATCGCGACTACATGGCATCGAAAAAAAATCAGCAGATTGAGGAAGGTATCGAGGATGCTTATATTGCCTCAATCGAGCGCCACTGGCGTCTGCACCTCTCAACACTGAAGGTTGACGGTTCTCTTATTGCCAACAAAAATATCAGACAATTCGACGACCACAATTTTATGTCGTCGATTAAAAATGAACTGGTGCGCGATCAAATATCGAAGGGTAATGAACTCCGCTATTGCAACGCCATCAGCACAACTCTGTGCGGTATTTTGCGCCTCGCGATCTTCAATAAAAAATGTCCGGCTATCGACAGAACGACCTTTGCGATAATGGACATTGATTTTTCAAACCGCGAAGATGACGAGGTAAAAATTCCGCCGCTGCAGAATGTCCGGCGGCTCATCGAGGCTGCAGAGTTATGGGATCGCGAAGGGCGGCAAGACAATAATGCCTTTACCGACCAGTACCGGCTGAAAGCTATCCGAGAAAATAGAAATACGCCTTACGCGTTAATTTTTCGTTGCCTTGCCCAAATGGGTTGCCGCCCCTCCGAGTTGCGCGGGTTAAAACTCTGCCACAATAGTCACGACAAGAATCAAAAAGGTCTGGTGTTATTCGAAACAAATCAGCCGGGTGTGCGGTTGAACGAACGCGCCGACAAGACCGGCAAACTTGGAAAACTAAAAACGACCAATTCCTATCGTTGGATCCCGATAGGCCCGGACCTTGCAGAACGTCTCAAAAAGCACATTGCTGATAGACAAGTGCAACCCGGCCAATTGGTCTTTGCGTCGTCGAATGGCAAACCTCTCGCCGACGATCCGTGGAGAAAGCGATTGCATGAAATCACCGCTCACCACGACATTACGTGGTATAACAGCCTGTACACTCTCCGGCACTGCGCAGCGTCGATGTGGATCAAACAAGGCCGCAATATTAAATGGGTATCGACTCGGATGGGGCATAAAAGCGCGGCGTTTACTCTCGATACCTACTCTCATCTCTGGGACGGCGATGGCGAGGACGCGGCAGCAGCCGTCGATACCGAAAACATGCTCTACGGCCCTGCGGTAGCCGCTGAGTAGAAACAGTAAGGCCGGGGTATGATTGCTCATCCCCGGCCTTACTTTCGCATCCTGAGCGCTCTCAGGTCGTCGTTTTAGTCCCACCGTGCCTTTAAATTGGCGTTAACGCGGCTCTGCAGATTTTCTCTAGTGAGTTTTGTCCGGGGCAGCGTCAGAGGACGGGTGCGCATCTCGCCGCCATTTTTAGTCGACCTAGCCTTGCTGCCCCACATGACTTTTTTCAGGCCCATTTATAATCTGCTTGTCGCACGGATCTGATGTTGCAGAAGTCGACGCTGCGTCTCCGCTGACAAGCCACCCGGCCTGTCGACGCAAACCCGTTTGAACGGCCTCTTGTTTTTCCGCCAGTTAATCCTGATTTTCATTATCCATTCCTCTCAATCGTAAGTTTCGATATCCCGGCCCCAGCTCCACCTCTCCAATTGCTCTGAGCTTCTCACAGATCTGGGCAATGTTCTGGCGGCTGCACCGCATCCTGTCAGCCAACTGCTGCATCGTGGGCGCACGGTTAAAGTTCGCGTGGATGTCGGCGATATGGTCGACGACCTGCTGCTGCCGATCTGTCAGCTCACGCGCCGAGCCGCATCCTCTGCCGCCAATTTGCTCATTTGCCATCGCTTGACCTCGCCAAGGTTAGTCACGAGCGGGGCCGTTTTGCCCTGCCCATTTTTCCAGAGACGCAGACCGACATCCCTGAGCCGACCCACGCGCTTGTCTCGCGCCGTTCCGGGTTCATCGCTTGGGAAAATTATGTCGCCGAGCTGCCGTAAGGAGACAATTTCAAGATCGTTTGAATCCTGTGACATACTGTTCATACTCCTTTCTTCTCTTGTGAATTGTATTCATGTGGGACGGCGTCACGTCGTACCGCAGGTCTTGCTGTGTCGACCAGTCGCCGTAACTCAACGGCAATTCCCACGCGCCGCATCGCTTCTTAGAACGGTATTTCATCATCCATGCCCCCACTTGCTGCCGGTGCCGCGCTACCCTTCGACGACTTTGCCCAAGTGAAATTATCCGCATCGACGTTCAGATACGTTTTGTCGCCGACCTCACGCACACGCAGAGATCCGGTGACCATCACCTGTGTCCCTTTCTTTAGCTCGTCGAGCATGAAGGCACGTTTGTCGCTGTAAAAAGCGAGACACGAATACCAGACCGGTGCCGCGTCTTTCGAGTACTCGGCGTTGACGGCCACACGGAAAGAAAGTTTATCGCGGTCGCCCATTTTCTTAACTTCGGCATCGCCACCGAGGCGTCCAGAAAAAGTGATTTGGTTAACGTCAGCCATTTTAATTCTCCTCTAATGTTTTGGCTTGGTAAGAAAAAATTCTCGTTACGAGGTCGGTTTCATCCGATGAGGCGGCAACATTTTTTCGCCACATCTGAAACTCAGACCGCAGTTTTTCAACACTGGTCGCGGCAAGGGCTTGGATCGCACCCTGCTTGACGGCAGCGGTCTGATCATCTGCCGCGATCTCGGCAGCAGTCATCAGGTCTTGCGGCGTTTGCGCAGTCTGCACCGCAGCCTTGGCCGGTGCGGGTGTCGCCGGGGCTGGTGCCTGAGCTTGTGGCGGCGAGGATGCAAACGTCTCGTCTTCGTTCTCGCTGTAGATCGTGCCGTGGATCAGGACGGCCTTGAGAACAGCCCGGTCGACGGCGCGTTTCTCTGCCATCGCGACCGGATATGCGTTCTTGCAGTTCGCCGGAGACGCCTCGCCGAAGGTAATGATCTTGCGATCACCGGCCTCAACCTCGCACCGGACAACCGCGCTTTTCTCACGCACGTCGCAGAGATCAAGGCTCACGATCTCGACGTTATTGTTTGCCGCGATCAGCTCAATGTACCGGTGGTACATGACCCAAGTGCCGTGACAGTCCCACACGGTGTCGCGCGGATTAACGCCTGTCGGCAACAGGTCTCGTAGCATTTTCAAGTCGTCGACGTTCGCCTTTTTATTCGCCATTGATATACCTCATGTGTTGATCCATGCGTTGATTGCCTCATCCCAACGCCGCTTTGCGTCACCCAAAACATCGGGGTCTTCGTTCCAGTAGATATCGTCGAAGTCAGCCGGGTGACGCCGAAGCAATTGCTGCAAACCCTGTTCCCGGTCGTCTGCCTTTTCGAGATCCAGCAGCGCCTCGTGCCGCTCCAATAGACGCGCCATCAGGTTCGCCTCTGCCGCGTCCAGCTCGAAATTGTTGAGCGCGTATTTCCGCGCGTTCAGACTGTTTGCAGAAACGATGTAAACGGGACCGCCGAACGCAGCGTGATAAACGGTGGCTTGGCGCGTCCAATTATTGACGGGCGCTGATGGATTGCTCGATGTTCGCCATGTGGTCTCGCCGGATTTGTTCGTCGCTTGGCGCGGCCACTTGGTTTTCAGCTCAATGATAATTCCGTTTTCCAAGATAAAGTCGGCGTAACCGGTGATCGGAACGGGTGCCCATGCCGGATGCCAATGGGCATATTTTTCAAGTGAGACGACGGGGCTATCGAAAGCGTCTATTTGCTCCATCGCGTTGACAACGACAGCCTCAATCTCGTCTGCATATTTGTCGCGCCGCACCGCGTCGTCGTCCCAAACGACGGTATCGCGCATAAACTTTTGAGCTGCCTCAACGGCTTGGTCGACCGATGCCGCCATTTGCACCTCTGCGCCGCGCCCCATCTCTGCGCCCTGACCGGCATAGATCATGTCAAGGGCATGGTTAACCGCACTGCCGCCCATCATCCTCAAATTGGGGTTTTGAGCGCGGCGTTCCTCTGGAGTGTGCAGTACGTACTGGTAGATCCAGCGCGACATTGGCTGATTTAATTGGCTCGGCGACGTGTGGTCGAGTTGCACATTCGACCATGCGCTTGGGCAGTCCTGCACCAGTTCCAAGCTCATTGCCAACTCGCAACACTATGATCAAAAAAAAGCACCATAAAATCAGACCTCTTCGTATTCGAGTTGTGTGGTGTCCATCGCTGTCGGAGAGATGCAGCAATAGATCGGAAAGGCTTGAACAATCTCGTCTTTTTCAAATATCAGCGGTTGCTGATCGTCCGGCAGTTGTTCGCGCATCCGTGGGTCTTTTTGCAGGTTGATTGAACTTAGTCCAAACAATTTAAATCGGTCTGCCGCGCGACCTAGATGCCCAAAATAGGGCTGACCAGATTTGTGGCTCAACACACACAGTACCGTCGAAAATGGCACAGTTGTGCCAATTGTTTCTGCCACTTTGTTGACCGGCATGGAATCAAGTTTTATGGCCCGGTCGGTCTGAAAAAACCAACGATATCCGCCAAAGCCGGAAGGGTTTGTATCCGCCGTAACTACGCACATCGATGTCGGGCTGTGCAATTGGCTGCCAGATGCCCCGGCATAACGATCCTGCGAAAAACCCGGCGGCAAAATCTGATACTTCGGCTTAAAATTGACATATCCGTAAATGGGAAACCGCGTTCGTCTCGACAAACCGTCGACGGACGCAGCCAGATCGGGGTGGGCGTCCAACAGACTGGAAATTGTCTCGTAGGACGGCCCCTGCGCCTCATCGACCTGCTTGACATAGCGCGTCACGGTCGACTGCGACAGTCCGGCAGCTTCGGCGATGTCCTTCCAACTCAAGCCACTGGTGACCTTAAACCGGTTGAGGCATTCTCGGATATGTGAGCTTTTGTGCATGATCGTGCGAGTATCGTACATTTGAGTCTCTTCCTCAATAACAAATTGTCAAGTTGCGTAGTCGCATCAAACTTAATTAATATGATGCGCATGTCAAACAAATTATTCATAGATGAACTTCGTGGTCGATACAGCATCGCCGACCTCAATCGTGAGAGCGGTGTTGCGCGGTCGACTATCTGGCGGTGGGAGCAAGGCATCCACAAACCAAATGTGCGCACACTTGAACGCATTGAGGGTGCCGCGCGGCGGCTGGAGAGCCGCAGTAATGGGTAAGTTTTCGCGTGATAAGGGTGCGCGGAACGAGCGCAAATTGGTGAATTTAATCCAATCGCACGGCATCGATGCGAAGCGTGTGCCGCTGTCGGGAGCCGCCGATGGTTTCAAAGGCGACATCATCATGGGGCAGTGGACAATCGAGGCAAAACTTCGCGCTGACGGCTTTAAAAAAATTTACGATTGGATCGACGGGGATTCGGATTTGCTTGTAATCGGTCGAGATCGGTCTCCGCCTCTCGCTGTTCTCGACCTGCGTGACCTGCTTGACATTTTGGCTGGGCGGCACACGAAGACCATCGACCAGATTAGAACGCATCAGGCAAAGTGGGGCGACTGATGCAGATTATGCTGACCCCAAACGAGCAAATGTTGGCTGCGATGGTTGGGCAGTCGAGATACACATCGTCAAGATTGCGCGGTTATGACAGCAGTTCGCAGGACGGTGTCGGCGATCCCGGTCGCCGCGACCAACATGCTGCCGGGGCAGAGATCGCAGTTGCCAAGGCGCTCAACATCTATTGGCCGCCGAGCTGGGATGTCGGCAAGAACGCGCCGGATATCCCCCCGGACTTGCAGGTACGCTGGACTACGCATCACGCTGGGAAACTCATCCTGCGACCCGGAGACGTTGCTGGGCGATATATCCTAGTGATTGGTCAGACGCCGGAGTTTGAGGTGATCGGGTGGCTTGGTCACGAAATGGCGATGATCGACGATTTCCTGACGGACTTCGGTCAGTCGGATCGCCCCAAATGCTACGCCGTGCCCAGAGCTGCACTGCGGCCAATCGCTGATCTTGATCTGGCAGACGGCTGATGCGGTGCCTGATTTGCCACGATACCGGCCAGATAGAGCGCGAGGTGCGCGTGATTAAAGATCAGGTGCGCGTACTCAAAATTTTCGACTGGGGCGAGGACTGGTGTTTCGAGGACCGGGACATAGAGCTGGGTGGCATTGATGCCTGTCCGAGTTGCACCCGGATCTCTGAGATCGAGTGGAGGCTGCAATGAGCATCGAGCTGATCAGTCAGGCACTCAATGAAAGCACCGCAGACGGGGTCACGAAATTGATTTTGATCGGTCTGTGCAATCACGCAAATTCCGATGGCCTGTGTTGGCCGAGCGTTTCCCGTCTGGCGACTTATGGGAATTGTTCCGAGCGCACTGTGCAGCGTTGCTTGGCAAAGTTGGTGGCGTCCGGTGAGGTTACTGTTATGCGAAAAGGGGGCGGTCGGAGTGCCACGCATTATCAAATTATGTTGCGCGAACGCACTGAAACGAGGGGTGACACAGGTGTCACCGGTGACAAGGGTGTCACCCCAGAGGTGACACAGGTGTCACCCCACCCCCGACACAGGTGTCACCCTAACCGTCAATTAACCGTCATAGAACCGTCATTAAGTAATACATCAAAAAACCAGTTTGATCAGTTTTGGCAGGACTATCCGAAGAAGGTCGGTAAGGGAGCTGCACGAACTAAATTTAAGACGGCACTCAAGCTCGTCCCATTCGACGAGCTGATGGCAGGGCTGGTTCTATTGAATGCGAACCTGCCAAGCGATCCGAAATTTATACCGCACCCCAGCACATGGCTATCACAGGAGCGATGGACAGATGAACCAGCTCGTCATTCGAAGCAATCCACAGATACCGGAGCGGGAGGAAATCAGTTCCTCGCTGTCTTCGGTCGGCTGCAGTCTGAAGGAAAAAATAAACAGTGATTTTCAGTTTGTTGGATACGAAGGCGTCAACAAACTAACCGAGCCGCAGCTCCATGCTCTTCGCCAATCTGTCGAGGCGCACATGGCACCGGCAGATGATGACGATGTCTACAAGGCTTTGCTCAAGGTCAAGCTCCTGACAGCATCGAGGAAACAGTCCGATGGCGAGATGGAAATGCAGCTCCGGACGTACGCGAACGAATTACGCCGTTTTCCAGCAGACGCCACTTTGAAGGCACTCGACAAGATTGCAGACGATCACGAGTTTTTCCCGTCTTGGCGAGAGATCCTGATCAGGGTCGAGTTTTTCTGCCGCAGACGCCAGACGCTCATTGCAGAGATAGACCGCGCCTTGCATAGCAGACGAAGGGCGCAGCTCATTGCTGCATCCTGAGACAATGATCGACCTGCTTGAAGAGGCGCACCGCACGTTGCGCCGGTTGCCGTGGGCTGGGCCGAAGAAAAAGCAGACGTTCTGGCCGGAGGTGGTGCATGACCGGAAAGAGGCTTATGGCTGGGACGATGCCGTCCTCAGACTGGGGCCACCGTCTGGTGACAGGATCGACCGGTTGGATGCGCTGTTGGAATGCTCTCTAACGCTCTCAGAGGCGTCAAGGATCGC
>VMHT01009717.1_pt1 | contig 18030 bp, 30 predicted proteins | sample 4693611 | NCBI WGS metagenome assembly VMHT01 (sample SAMN12280063, study PRJNA550983) | marine metagenome | isolation source: seawater sampled from same location over 5 years 0.02-0.2 micron viral filtrate | place: USA: collected off the coast of southern California halfway between the port... ...
CGGTATTACGGACTCGGAATCAGGTGAACAAGGAGAGATACATACCCACTCTATGACTGTCCGTGTTCCGAATGACATAAGCACAGGTATTGTCGGTCTTGAAGGTGCTTTGACGCTCGATACTATTAGCAGTGGTGGTTCTGCGCTTATCACCACTACAATAACTTGTAAAGAAACTGGGCAAAGCATATCTCAAAACACTACCGTTGCTATGGGGGCATCGAGAGAATCAACTACACTATTGACTACGCAAAACCTCGACGGCGCAGAAACAGCAGGTAACACATTACTTATTGAAATATCTCGTTCACCGGCCCGTGATGGAGATTCTGCGCCGTATCAATCACTTGTAATCCATAACACATCCGTTAAAATGCGCAGAAACAGTATTCATTCAAATGCGCAGTCTGATAACTTTAAGCCTTATTGATTAGAGGACTTGGGGGGAATTGAACCTCCGACCTCCCTCAACCATTGAGGGTGTGCTTCCGCTACACTACAAGCCCTTAGAATTGGGCGAGTGGCACATCAACGGAGGGGGAGAAACGAAGACCGAAAACAGAAAGTCCATTGCCGCGAGTGCCACCCGCAAATTACCCTGTGCTAAACGCTCTATTAAACCCATCGTTTCGATAGTTGTTTTATTCTGCGTGCTGTTGTTCGACCAACACCCTTAATTTTCATCAGGTCTTTTTGCTTTACTTTGCTTTTGAGTATGTTTTGCAAACATCCGTATTGGTCGAGAAGTTGAATCGCGATTGTCTCTGATATTCCCTGAACGCCCATCAGAGCAAGTAGTCGGGGGTCGCTTGGCTTTTCTTTGGGCGCAGGAGTTAATGCTTTGCGCATAGAGCAATTCATATTCAGTATTGCGAGCCATTCGACAAACTCTGCCATATCGCTAAACTCGATAAGACGCACTTTAGGGAACTGCGAATAAAGTGTCATTTTGAATGATTTGATAATTCTTTGTTGGCGCAGAATCTCTTTGGCAACCTCCTGACGGGTTGCTTTGCGCCCTTTGAAATATGGCTTTAGCGTAGTATTGTAAACTGCGAGAACGGGAATCTCGACCGCTTCGCATAATTCTGAAAGTTGATGTTTGATAGTGCGCCCGTTGCGCCCGATGCCGAGAATGCTACGGTAAAGGTCGTTAATCTCCTTTGCTTCGATGCCGTATTCATTGATTATGTAATCTGCGGTAGCCAGTCTCTTAACCACGCACTGCCCCTTCGGGTCTGCTTTTCTGTCGCCAACTTTGACATACAGCCGGTGGAGAAGTTTTTCATTCTCTCTGTCGTCTGCGTATATCACGATGAATCGGTTTTCACGCCTCTATTTAAATGACGATTCAATAAAGAGGGTTTCCGGCCATCGGTTGCCGCAAAACCCAACGCAGACTCTTAATGACTCCACGCAAAGCATTGTAGTTGCGTATTGCTCTGCGCATCTCCGAATCATCGGCCCATGTCTTATCAGTCAATACTTGAAGCCACCTGTCTCTCAACTTTGACGCTTCTTTGAGCATCGTTATTATCTCTTCTTCACTGCGCACAGAACCAACACCCTTCACCATTACATAGATTATGTTTAGCATACCATAGTGGACTCGGCGCATGTTCATATTTGCGCACTGCGCCAAGAACATATTTGCGGGTAATTCCTTCTCGATAGTCCAGCCAACCCAAGCCCTCTATGAAAGAGCATATGCTGTCTGTTATTTCATAATTTTCTTCATCGGATAGTTGAGAGGGCTTTGCGTAGAACGCCAATTGTCTGCGCATCTCCTGAACCAGTGCCACCCGAACATGGTGTGGGGGATTAGAAACTCTAATCGCTCTGTCGAGGCAGGTCGGTAGTGCGCACTCCCCCGTATTTGCGCCGACTGAAACGGTAGTGATACTCGATTCATATGTTCTTTTCCTTGAGGGAATTGGATTCTCATGCGCCCATTTAACCAAATCGAAGCAATCATTTTCCTGAATAATACCTTTGAATGGGTCTATACTGTCATATTCCGGTAAAGGTTTTTCCGGTATTCGGTAATTGAACGGGTCTTGCGCAAAATCCTGCGCAGGAATAGTAACTGCCCACTTCCTTCTCTTTGGATTGTATGTTCCTGAAACCCTTGTCATTTTTTCAGGGTAGCCGACTCCATCAAGACTTGATAGTCCGTCTGCCATAGCGCGCTCATACCTATCGAGGTGAATAGCCCACTCTCGACCTCTTACGGGGCGTTTGAAGCATTGATGGATATGAAACCCCCTGCCGGTCGCAACGAGCCTCACATCCCCCTCTAAACGCTGTATTAGGGCCGCTACATCATGCTTGACATCATCCATAGTGAAATCGTCGTTCATATCAAAATCCCACCATGCTCTATCCATGACGGCGGAATCATACTCTCCGAAAGTATCGAAAGAATAGAGGGATGTGTAGATTGAGGTTTTACCGTTCAACCTTTTAATGTAGTTTGCAAAATCACTTCTGCTTCTGCAAATAGACCTCTTAAGCCCTATCTGTCGAGGGAACTCCAACATATTTTAAGCGAAGTGTTCAGTCCTTAAGAACCTGCCGATGCCCACATATTTTACATGAAGCATACCTTCGGTTGCCTGTTTCGACATCACCTGTTATCAACATCATGGGCGCACCCGCTTCACTGTTCAAAGTCATTTCACCGTCGCATTCTGCGCAAATTATCATTCTATTTTCCTCCTGCAATATATGCAATATCCTTCATCAATATCTGAAACTTCAAGACCTTCGCCGCAACCAAAACATATTATCATTTATCTCAACTTGTTTAAGAAGTTATCAAAATCGTTTTTATCATCGGAGTATCGTTTATCAAAAATACTTAGTATATGCTCTATTGCGTCTTTAGGTTGCATCATTTTGGCAACGATGTATATTTCTGCGCAAACGCTTTCGACTTCGATTAAAGCACGCTCATACTCTTTTTCATTCATCAGAGCGCACCACCGATTCATACTTCACATTAGCCCCACAGTCTGCGCAACTTAAAAATATAACTCTCCCTTTATACTCGATGTCATAACCGTATTCTTCGGGAGTAAACTCGTTTTGCCAAATAAGTTCGCCCCCGCAGATAAAACAAAGGTTGCGGTTCTGAACCTTTTCCTTCATCCAAATCCATTCGGGCTTCATTCTTCTTCACCCGTCAAATCAAAAATAACCTTTTCTGCGGCGCAGAGTTTGCAGTGGACTTTACCCTCAAACTGCGGGTTATGGACTAAGGGTTTACAGCACTTCACCATTCTTCAACCAACCCTGTTAATTCAGATTCGCATTGTTGCGCAAAGTCGCACCATTGGGGGCAGAAGTAATCAGACCAAACCATAGGTTTATCATGCGCCTTCAGACCTTCTACCGCTTTGTCTAATGCTTTGTAGAAAGCAGTCATAGAGCGAGTATTGACCTTCTCAACGACGAGTATTCCTCTTTCTTCACCGAGCATTACCTGTCTTTTCTTATCATTCACCATTTTCATAACAAAATCGAGATTGTCTGCGTCGGGCGCAAGGTATGCGAAATGCGTGATTGGTCGAGTTTCACCCATTAGGCGCAGAACATGCGTGTAATAGCATAACTCTCTGCGTGTGCGTGAAAGTTTATTGGCGTTCATGTTGCCGGTCTTTAACTCATAGATACATAGTCCACCGTCGGGATGAACCAATACTGCGTCGATTAGTCCGACGAGGACAACATCTCGCTCTGCGTCATATACTGCTCGGTATTCTTCATATTCTACCGGCATAAAGTTCTCAATACCCCATTCCTTAATGCGCTGTTCTTCAAGCGCAACTAATTCATCTACGCCATTTTCATGCCGTTCTGCGGGAACGAGGGGGCCAAGAGTCGATTGACCCTCCCAATTATCATAAATCAGTTCAAGGTCTGTGTGAATCCGAGTTCCCCTCTCCATTTCAGGAGTAGCGGGTGTGCGCAAATCCTTGAGAACAACCTTCTGCATCCAAAATTGACGAGGACATTTTGAATATGTCATAAAAGAAGACTTACTTAACTTTAGTATTTTATCCTCTTCTGTTGGGTCATAACTTGAATTGGCTTTCAATTCTTCAATTGACATTTTCGATGGGTCTTTCATGCAAAAACCTCATTCTTCTTCGTCGTTTAGTGGTTCCTGACAAGCAGGGCAATGGGTCGCTAATTCTATGTCGTCAAACTTCGGAGTCTGAATAGCGAACCCGCATGATTTGCATGTTTCTTTATGCAACAAATCCATTTTTTCAAGTAGCCGAATCAAAACCATATTACATTTATCAACCTCTGCGAAAATAACTCTCAACATTTGGTTAATAGTTCCTAATTCAGTTTCGACCTGCTCGATTCTCCCTTCTGCCTCTTTCATAGTCAATTTGCGCTTTTCTGCCATAAACAACCCTTCTCTCTTAGTCCATATAAACCCAATGTCTAAATCCAATCTATTTTACTAATCCCGTTGAGAGCATTCTCTAAGCGTATAATATCCCAACCCATAACTGCGTAATACGGTTTGACCTTATCTACTATGAATCGTTCCGCCAAATGACGGTAGCCAATCTGCGAAATACCTTCTACTTCGGTTGGGTCATCGAAGGCAATGTATTCACCCTTATCGTTTAGCGTGGTTAAGAAGTAGTCATCCTTGCGATAACCTTTGCCTAAGTGTGTGTTCGCCCACTGCGCACCGGCTCTCGCTTCACCCAACACCCTGTATTCGCTTAGATTTTTATTCAACTTTGCTTTGATGCAGAGTTCATCAACGGGGATAACTCCATCTACTATGTTTGAAACTAAGGAGTCCAGTGAAGAGGTTATCTGCGCACTGTCTTCATCGAGCAGTATTCCTTCTATCACAGTCTTTAGTGCATTTTTCATGCACTTCGGCAGTCTGCCCTGCTTCATTTCAATGCCCTTAACATAAATCTGCGCAGGGTGGTTTTCGCCCTCAGTCCATGAAACACTTGCGGCATAACGATTCTTTGCCATAATCAGGAATGAGTCGCACCATTTTTCAAACTCAGTCTCGATGGGGTGCATACGCTCATTGACTATGCGCAGAACCTCCAATCCTTTTTCGGGGCTTTCGATGTCGCACATTATGCTGTCGGTGTGTCCGTATCTGACTTTGCACCCTAATTCATTGGCAATACTGCGCAATTCAAAAAGTGTCTGTCGGGATGTGAAAGTGATAGCGGCGGCAATATCAGGGTGATAAAAGCCACATTTTGAGTCTCCGGCGACCCCATACATGGATGCAACGAGAGACTTAGTGGCGTATTGCAATGCGTCATACATTTTGCGCCCATTTTCTGTTTGCGCAGACTTCATCAATCCTTTGTATCTGTTGCGTAGAACAGTCATTTTATCCATCTGTCTGCCGAGTAAACCATTGCCTTGCGAGAACTTGACTCCATTCCCGCAATCTACGCCTTCGTCATCAAGTGTAGTCCAACAAATGTTATGCTTCTTGATATTTGAATGATACATGGCCTTAATATCCATAATTCCTATGTTCTTATACACTCCGGCCTCCGGCACTTGAATATCTGCGCCCTGATAATCAACCTTTTCAAACTGAGGCTTGCTCGGTATTTTCTCTTTAAACTCTTCATCACGCAGGGCGAGAACGGGGAATACCTTCGTTATGTATGGTGTGGTGCGTATGTCGCACTGCGCAATATGTTGAATAGCGGTGAAATAACCAAGTGCGCCAACCAGTGAGTCTAAGCGAGGTAATAATCGCACATCCTGTCTTGCGTAGTCGAGATATGTTCCGATGTCGCTAAAGTAAGTGTCATGGCCGTCTGCCAACTCGACCTTTGTTTCTTTGAGACAATGCTCTGAAACTGCGCCTAAGCCCATCGAAGGCAATTGCCCGTTTTTCAAAGCCCATAACTGCTTAAAAGAAATCATCAGGTCTATGGTGTTGTAACCCGCAATCGGTTGCGCCCACTCCCCAAAGTCATAACGCACTTTGCGCAGAGGGGATAATGTGCGTATGTCAAGACCTGTTGCCTTGAACCGCTTGAATAATTGTTGGCAGTCGGCATTGACTACATTCCATCCCGTCAGGATGTCGGGGTCGCATTTGCGCATAAGTCGGGCAAAGTCCTGCAACAATTCCTTTTCGCTGTTGAAACACTTGAAGTCTCTTTTGCCCGACCATATGTATGAATGTCCTTCGGGGTGATTTGCGCAAGGCATCATATCATAGTAACCTGCCTCATAGTCGGGGTGCGTGAATAAAACATACTCCCCCTCTACTGAATCCTGAATAACTATGATGGTGATTTGTCCTGAATCCATCATCCACTCCATATCGAAGAACCATGTCCGGTGTTCATACATAGGGATAGTGATATTCTTTTCAACGAGAACCCTGTTGGTGTGCGCAATGTTCGACTCCCATGTGCGCAACTTTTTTGCGGCACTGCGCAAATCCTCCGTGTTCTCAAACTCTACTTTACGCAGTTTTTCTCCGTAAAGCCCAACTTCTTGTTTTGAAGGGAGGATGGTAAAGGGTTGTTGCAATTTACCTATGTTTGACTCTTCGATATAACAGAAAGGTTTGCACCCGTATGTGGCAGTTTGCCTTTTACCGTCTGCATCCCTGTATCGGACATTGACCCCATTCTTATTCATCCTCTCGATAATCAAAATAAATCAATCCTTTCTTCATGTTTTCTGCGCACTTCTTCATGTCGCTCAACTTCTTCTGAGATGTGCGATAGTCTCTTCTGCGCAATCTCAAAGTATTCGGAGTCTCTCTCTACCCCGATAAATGAAAAGTCTTGCGCCAACGCCGCTACGCCTGTTGTTCCCGAACCCATAAACGGGTCAAGGACAATACCGTTTGGCGGCGTAAAAAGTCGGCAAAGGTATTTCATCAGAGCGACGGGCTTTACCGTTGGGTGTATGTTGTTGTTTTCAAGCCCTGCGCTTCGCTCGGCTTTGCTCGCTTTGGCGCAGTAAAAGAAGCGTGCGGCGGAACCTTCATCTTTGAAGCCCCGTTGAGTTTTGTCTATCATTGAATTATTATTCCAACCTTTATTTGGGTCAAGTATTCCTTTACCTGTCGGTGGTCTTGTATTGCTTTTTGAGTCAGGAAATAGGCTCACGACTTCATCCGAACCATCGTGAATAAAATTAGCAGGGAAACGACCTTTGGGTGAAAACACATCTCTTCGTTCTTTATGGCCGCTATCCTTCCAAACCGCTTTCTCATGTTGTTTGGATTCTTTTTCGGAAGCCTTTTGGTTTCGTTCATAACTCTCCTTATCATATTCAATTCTGCAACCATCTATGTTCAAGCCACCTGTGCCATGCTCAAGCACATTCTCAACGACAGTGCCTATGAGGGGCTTACGGGCGACGACAATAGGCTCATGGGCCGGTTTGAGGGCTGTTCCCCAACCATACCATTGTTTTGCTTCGGGTGTAGCAGGGGCAGTTATGCTTCTATCTTCAACAGAAGTTCCGTAAATGTTTCCATCACCATAAGAGTGTTTTCTTCCAACCGAAGCCCATTTCCCTTCACCGATAATTTCTCGTTCTGCACCTGCGGCCTTGTCTATCGCCTTGCTAATGTTATGCGACTTCGGGAAACCCGACCCATAGACCCACATAATCTGGTCGCGAATCTCAAAACCTGCGTCTTCAATGTTCACCGCCATTCGATGATAAGTGCGAGAGCCAGCAAATGAAAGAAGGTGGCCTCCATGCTTCAAGACCCGAAGACATTCACTCCAAATCTCAACAGAAGGAACATCATAATCCCACTTTTTACCCATGAAGGATAACCCGTATGGTGGGTCGGTAACGATTGAATCAACAGAATTACTTTTCATGTCTTTCAAAGCATCTAAACAATCTGCGAGTATAATTTTCTTCAAGAATTAAGCCTCCATATGTGCCTTTGTTCGATGCTCATATAAACCCGACGAGGCATAATGTCCTCAACTTGAGAGTAAGAATCTATTCTGTGATAGCCTAAACCTGAAACGACCCTTTCTAATTGCGCCATCTCGACCCCTTCAATCGGATTCAATATAGTAATTTTGTCGAGGTCTTTCATGTGCGGTGCAGAATTGCGCTCATTCAGAAGAAACGAGTGTAAACCTTTACTGCGCCAGTCTTTGCGCACATAGGTATTGCCGACAAACGCAAACTTTCTTTTGCCGTCATAATGCGTCGTTAAAGAAGCGGTATATGCAATAGGTTCTTGATTGGCCCAAAGAAGCCAATAGACCATGTTATCGAAAAAATCAGGATAGCCCTTTTCAGAAGCGAGGGGTAAATCTGAACCCCAAATCGTTTCTAAGTCTTCATGCGTCAATATGTAATCGACAAATAAGGGTTTTGCGCACATTCAAACCACTTTCTTGCGGCGACCGCGACTGCGTGTTTCTATCGCGTGCGTCTGCAACCAGTGTTGGATTGTCATAGGAGACACTCTACATTCTTTGGCTATGCTCGCCATACTGCGGCCCATTGTTCCGTAGTTTAGTGCGAGCCAGTCGGCATCTCTGTATCTCTCATCTCTTTCTGCGGGAGTTAATTCTGCGTCAATGCGCATAATCGCTCCGCACCCATTGTAGTTACAGGAAACCTGAGTGCCGCTACCCTTTTCACCCAATTCAATGTTAATCATATTTTCGCAATTTAAGCATTTAAAGTTTATTTTCATTTTATCTCATCCTTATGTATATTACTCTACCGTTAATCAGTTTTGGTTCTCTGTGGACTACGCCCCACTTTCTAAATATGCGCAGAATAGCACCCACGCTGTCGTTTGTCAAAGACATTTTATCGCAAATGTATTTGCGTGCCGTTTGATTTAGTTTTTCTGCGCTAAACTCTTCACCGATTTCAAACTCATAAATGATTGTAGCCATCAAACCTATTTTTCTGCCGAGTTTGCGCATAGACATTACTTCACCCATTTGACTGAGAACATACTCAGTCTCCGTTATCGTCAGGTTTTTGAAATGTGAGTTATGCAAATTATGCAACCACTTTAGTGATTTTGTAGAATAGATGGTTGAGAGGTCTATTAAAGGCATCAAACAACCTCTCTTTGAAACAGCGCAAAGTCTGCGCAGACTAATGACAAAGCGATTCCCGCACCGTATTGGGTGAAGTCAAATAGCCTTAGTCGAACAGTCTTTGATTTACTATTGCGCAATACATGCTCTAAGCCACCCGATACTGTCGTTTCAACATTTTCTTGTATGTGATTAGACAACTCGGTTGATAAATAGGATGTGGTTTGGCCCTTGAGTTCTGCGCCAACTGTTACGGATAAACCCTCGCTTGGCATAACCATGCGAAAGGTATATTCGCTCACTTTTTGACCGTTCATATTCCCGCAGTCTAAAGCAGACAACAATTCTCCGACATCAACATCGGCAGAATATACAGGTTTCAATTCATCTGTTCCCTTGACGGTGTATATTCCTTGATGGATTTTACCCATAGATATACTCCACCGTTCTGTGCTATCCTCAGACCATTGCATAACCGTTTTTTTGGTGTGCGGGAATGCTTTCGCTCGCTCGTCGCTTACAAGTGTGGTTCTGCGCTTAGTCGAAACGATAATCAATTTGCCGTTATCATTGCTCAACGATACTACGCCACTGTGTTTTTTCAGAGCGTCGAGAGTTTGCGCAATATCGGCAATAACCAACCTGCCACTTTCTTCATTCTTTTCCGAAAGGTTACAGGACATTTGCGCAATACTTGTTTTGCCATCACGCACTATATTTGTCGTCTGAGCAACATTTTTTTCGCCGTCATAAATTATGACTGCTCCTTTCACTTGCTCAAGAAGTTTACCGCCGACATTGTTCATGCGTCGGGTCATTTTTAGCATAGAAGTCAGGTCTGATACATCAATTTTCATCATGTTCTATCCCTCCATCCTTAATCAATATAAACCTGTCGCTGTTCTGCCGTAGCGTCTTTTTCAAGACGCGAAGGCACTGCGCACATTCTGAACCTTCGGCAGAATGCGCATGAGTATGATTGCCTATTGACGGGAAACCCCGACATAGTATGTATGAAAGTTTACCCTCTTGCGCACATTCAACGGCGTAGTGTATTTTACCCGCAGTTTTACTTTGCATAAAGACGCGTTTTACACGCTTCTTAGGGTTCAATTGCTCAACCCCATGTCAAGAAAGGTAGTCCGGCCCAATCAACTGCGCCGTCGGCTACGGTCAAAACCGTGTAGTCTTTACCGAGATGCTCCATGTTGAAACCTTTCATTTCTTCGATTGAGGCTCTAATTTGCCATTCGTTGTCCTTGAGAGTCTTGTCTGCCTTGACACCTGCGGCGAGGTCGCCTTTCTTGGTGTATCGGGTCATCCATAATTGCTGTGAAAACAAGCGCATAGTTCCTTTATCCCATTCCGGTTCTTCACCTATTTTCATAAGTCCTTTTTGTCCGTTTCCGAGGTCTGCAAACTGCTTCTTGTCCTTCAAGTGAAAGTTGTAGAATACTGCATCAACAGGTAGTTGGTGCGCCCGATTGACTACATCCTTGAACAGTTTGTTGCGGATGCGCCATTCGGCCTGATTAAACTTGTCTCCGTCATCGACATTGACAGGATTATTAGAGCGATTTAGCAGAACATCAGTCATTGCAAACTCGCACCACTTAAGGAATGAAGACATGCCATCCATGATAACTGCGCCGACTTCGCCATCCCTGCACTTCTGCGCAACGATGTTGATGAAATAGGTCATTTTATCAACGAGAGCAGTGTAGTTTGTTGAGTTGTCTGCGTTGAAAATAGTATCATCCAGTTCATCATAGAGGGGGATGATTGTTATGTTCTCATCGTCTGCGTAGTTTGCCGCTACTGTTTGGACTGCGGAGTTATCGACATCGAATATGACAATACCCTTTTCTGCGCCGATGTGTTGGCGAGCAATAGAGACTGCTAATCCGGTCTTTGCCGTATTTTCTTTTCCGACGAGAGCCATTCTGATGCTTTGCGTGCGAGAACGCTTCTTCGCAAACAATTCTGCGTAGTGCGCTTTCATATCACGCATTGGCGGTTTGTCTGTCTGTGTGTCTTTCTGCGCAGTTTTTGCCTTTGCCCATGCGTTTGCCATTCAAAATCACCATCCACTCTCTTCTGCCGTTGAGTCATCGAGAATCACTTCTTCTTGAGCGACACCTTCGATTGCATCCATGACCCACCAACCGGAGACACCCATGCGGGGCATACCGTCGTTCTTGTCAATCCAACCGCCGCCGACTGCGACGACAATAGAGCCAACCGAGAAGTCCACTTTCGACTCTTCTTCTTTAGAAACCCATAGGTCAATCGGAGGAATCGGTGAAGTGATGTCAAGGTCTGCGAGAGTAATGATGTAGCCGCCCTTTTCGCGAGGGTCAATGTGCGCAACCTCAAGGGGTAGTGCGCAGAGAGCATCCCACTTTTCCTTATCAGAGAGAGAAGTGAGCCAACCTTCAAGGTCGCCCAAACCGGAGAGAGGGGTTACGCCATTTTCAGGCAAAAGCCCATTACCTTCTGAGTCCAAAGGAGGGGATTCAAAGAGACTGATGAGGGATTCATCGGCATTGAAAACAGAAACACCCTTCTTCGCATAAGCAGTTTTGCCATCACGACCCATTTTAGCAGGGATTGTTCCGGTTACATATGTAGGGTGGTCTGTGTATGAGTCTTCGCCGTTGAAGCGCACCTTGATTGGTCGGACTGTTTGATTGTCCTTTGTTCGACCCAAGAATAAGCAGTCTCGCATTGGTTCCGATTGTTGCTTGTAGCGACCGTATCGAAAGTTTGCGCCGCCGTTGGGCCATGTGGGGGAGGACTTGTCGGCAATAAGAACAAAGTGTCCTGTGCCGTCGTTAATATCCATAGCCGCCTTTGGCAAAGCATCTGCGTGCTTTTCCTCGGATTCTGCGGCGAAGTCTCGCTTGTATTCAAGAGTCGGATTATGAATGTAGCGGAAACCGCCGTTCACATCGTCATTCAAGTATAGTGCTACTGCGCCCTGCGCAACAAGACCTGTGCGTGCTTCTTCATCGAGGCCCATGAGATTAGTTTTCATGCGCTCATATTGGCCTTTGGCGAAGTCTTTAACGCGAGGCACACTGATAAACATGCCTTCGATTGCTTCGCAACCTGATTTAGCGAGGCGTGCGCTTACTACACGCAATTCTGCCGCCGCCATTCTTAGGCACTTCATGTCAATGTCTTCTTGTCCGAGGCCCGTAGCCTCAAGGTTTGCTTGGTTGGCCGAAAGAACCGTAGCGTGCTTTGCGAGCAATTGCTCAACAGGGCATCCGATGTTCTTTGCGACTCTATCAATAATTTTCTGTTCAATCATGGTATTTCACTTCCGTTGTATTCTGTCCTTATCCTGTCATCCATATAAACCCAACGATTTAACCCAATGAGAGCATTCTCGCAAAATCATATAGGACTATTTTTTCATCTACGCCATTAACCATGTCTCTCTCAGAAACCACGCACGACTCTACTACTGAGCGAATCATTTCAGGTTTAGCGTTGCTTGAAACAGCGTAGTCAAAAGCACTACGGATTAACTTTCTAATGTTCATATCACCCACCAGTTTAACTGCGTCGGAGATACTCTTTTCTTTTGAGGTTAAGCGCAGAAAGCGTCGAGCATCAAAACCTTCGTTCATGCGCAATAAGAAGTTTAGTCCTTCTGCGGGGTCAAGAGTTGAATATGCTTGAAGTGCGCCTATGCTATTGCGCAAATCTCCGTCATGGCAATTTGCTATTGTTTTGAGGTTTTCTTCATCTACGCTCAAACCCTCAGAGAAAAGTATTTTGTTCATCACTTTAATGATGTCCGTTTGCGTGTGTTTGTTGAAAGTGCGCACTTGACATCGAGATTGAAGCCAACGAGAAACTTTGCTTAGGTCGTTGCATGTGAGAATGAAAAAGCATGATGCGCCTTCTATGACACCCTTTAGTGCGCTTTGCGCCGCAGGGGTCAATTGGTCTGCTTCATCGAGAAGTATAACCAGTTCGTTTAAACCGCTTTGCGCAAGCGGTATGATGTCGTCTTCGATAAACTCAATGCCTCTTGTTCTCTTCGATGAAGCATTGAAGTGCGCAACCTCAAAACCTTTCATCCGAGCGAGGATATATGCGAGAGTTGTTTTTCCTGTTCCGGCTTCTACGGAGTTGAATATGAAGTGTTGCATTGGCGCATTCTCATAGACAATTTTCTTCATCTCGCCCATCAAATGCTCTTGTCCGACAAACCCTTTCAGGCCCGAAGGCCGGTGCTTTTCCCACCAAATACTGCTCATCAATAATCCTCTCCGTAAAGTTGCCACATTCGGGCATCATGTTCATGCTCATAACCCATGACTTCATGCTCGCAACCGTAGCAAGTCAATTTATCGCCCATCAAGTTCAGTGTTGGTTCATTGCATAGGTGGCATATAGCAACACCCTTTCTGCGCAGAAACCATTTGACTAATCGCTGTATCATTCAAAATCCCTCCATCTCAAAACTTCAAGAGAGCATGTTCTACATAGAACTGCGTCGCCCATATCCATATCCATTAAACTCCATGAAATTATCATTACCGGCTTTCTGCGCATACCGCACTTTTTGCATTGGCGCAAAAGGCGACTCATTCAAACTCACCTTCAATCAATTCGTCAATGAAAGGGCGCAATGCTTTGAGCATACCTTTTGGTGAAAGACCCGCAGTATCGAGAGTTAAGACTCTATGCGGTTTGCGTAATTCTTGGGGGGATGGGTTTTTCATAGCGTTTTCCGAGTAGTGCGCAAGTCTTTCAGGAATCGCACCTCTCTCAATCAATGTGCTTTCTTGCGCACGCAGTCTGATAAGAATGCCCTTTCTGATGCAGAAGTCTGCCTCGTTATGATGGCGCACATCGTCTATGATTGCGATTGATTTTTCACCTTGACGGTTGATGGAGTCTTGCACCCTTTCGACCCAATAGTCTTCATCGACCATTTGTCTCTTTGCTTGACCCAACGCTTGTAGCAAGGGGCGCACTGATTCCTTATGTTCGGACTCATGCCGAAACAACATATATCTCGCCTCCACTTTTCCGTGTTTAGGCCAAATAGACTGCGCCACTTCTTGTCGGACTGCTTCTGCGAATGAGAATGTCATTGTTGTATGTGTCTGCGAAAGGTATTCACTAAGTAGTTGCGCAAGACTTGATTTGCCAGTGCGCATACGCCCCGCAATACCTATTATGAGAGTCATTCCTTCGCAACCCCTATAATTTTGTTGAGTCGGTCGAGAAGAATTAGGGCGAGGTCTATTCTACCCATTCGCTTGATAATGTCTATTGCGTCGAATACCAATGTAACGGAGTCGTTATACTTTGCGCTTATATCGGCAAGAGTCTCAATGCCTTGAATTAGTTGTATGCGCTGTTCTTCTGTTATTTCAACCATTTTCACTCCCCCATGTAATTTTCAATCATATCGGAAACAAGCCCTTCAAGTATTTTCTGCCTGTCGAAGTCGGAATTGCACCAAAAGCCGCAAGGGTCATCTCTGAACATGGCCCACTTTTCTGCGTGGTAGTCATCGAAGGGAGATTCGGGGAAAAATAACTCCATGAACTCGTTTGCGTTGATTCTGCTTCTGATATAACGCAGTCCTTCAAACATTTGTTTTACCGTGTAGTTGTTTTCAGTATTCATCTGATAATCCCTCCAATATGGCTTCTGAGTCATGGTAAACTGCTTCTGCTAAATTATGATAAATCCATTCTTCGGGCCATTTTCTAATATAGTCTATAAGCATATCAATTGCTATTTGTATCGGCATTCTTTCACGCAGAATATCATAAACGCTTGAATCCATGTCGTCTGCGTAAGTAGCATTCGGTTCTTGTCCGGCAACCATCAGAGCCAACCTCCTATTCCTCTTTCACGCAAACCTTCAACGACTTTTGATTTGACCTTCTTAGTTTCGACCGTCTTTTCTTTGGCGACCTTCGCAGTGAATCCATTAGGGAAACACTTCGGGCATGTGCGCAGAGCCATAGCATCTGCGTCTGTCATATTAGGATTATGAGTTATGGGTTCGCCACACGCATAGGAGGGATTCTTGTAATCGTATTCTTTAGAACCTATGTGAAGCAATTGTTTCATGGTGTATGCTTTGACCCATGCCCTATTAAACCGCACGCCGGACACATATAAGACAAGAGCCGAACTTGTCTTCTATTATCCTCATTTGACGGCATTCAGGGCATCGAACCGCACACTTTCTTTCAACGGTCGTCATGCTTGAGTATGGGCGAGTGAGCATCAAATCTCGTTCTTCTTTGACTAATTCTCTATCGACATCGAAGACCATGTTATTGACTCTCGCACCGTTGCTAAGTTCAATTTTGGTGTGGCCGACTGATACAACCTGCGTATTTTTGCTAATCAGTGCCGCAAGACTTGATTCGCTCGGCACTTCTCGGAACATACCCAACTCATGCAATCGCTCGCAAACTCTTGCTCTTGTCATCGGCCCTTCTGAAAATAGAATCTGCGCAATGAGGCGACGGACTTTACCGTTGTTCTTCGCCACATTACGCGCTAAGTATCGTTGTTATTTTAATCCTCGCCCAAATTATACCACACATATGACGGCACGCCTTGCGCACTATCTCCCCTTGACTTGAAAGAAGGTTTACTGCCAACATGAAACAGAACCGCGAAAACAAAGCGCAGAAAGAATATGAGTATGAAAATTATTACTTGCAGAATCATACACTGTTGATAATACATTACAACCAGTCCTCTATTTTTTTCTGCGCACGCTTTTTTACACCTTTGGGTAAAGCATCCTTTTCCGTTATGCGCAAATCATTTGCCGCTTCTCGACTATTCTCGATTATCCTTTGCCAATACAAATCACTACTGCGCACACCTAAAGGGAGTATTATTTCATCACTTCTCTTCTTCTTGGGCCACGCCATTCTGCGAACTGGTTTATGCGCAAAGGCAATTAGGTTCTGTTGAAACGACTCAGGAACATGGGTAAATGATTTTGCGAGTGTGCGCCAAAGTTCAATGTCTTTATTGTTTTCACGCAGAAAGGAGAGCATCAAGGGAATAGGCACTTTCTCGCATTCTTCTTTCGCTTTCGACCTATCTCGCCAACGCATTGTTGCGTCGATACTGCGTGTGTAATCCGATTGTTCAAAGCGACCGTCAATTATCACTGAATCGTTCTTCTTGATTTTTGGGGGTTTTGCGCAAACCCAAACCATGCGGTATGAAATATACGGCAACCAATCGAGACATTCTTTTGCTGTCGGATTTTTCTTATGGACTATCACTGTTAATCCTTCGACATTGGGTGCGCAAACAACCTCAGAGCCTTCGACATAATCTCCGACTCGATACTTGTCGGCATCATGCGTGAAAATGAGAACGCCCATCCCAAACACCTTCTATGCGAGAATACTCTTTTACTCCGCCGCTTTTGCGTGAAGTCAAAACACCCTTCGATTCAAGAACCGTTAATGCTTTGGCGACCGCATACACATTGATAGACATATGGCTCTGCGGGAGAGCGTCATGCGCTTTCGGCAAAATAGAATCTGCGCTAAACCATTCTGAAATATCCCATGTCTCAACCGCTTTAGCGACTGCGTGCTTTCGATATGCCTTACTCATGCTTTCACCTCCACGCCTCGCTCTTTGCACACATCAATGTATTCGTCAATCAATTCGCAACCAATACTGTTTCTTTTTAATTGTTTAGCGATAACGCATGTTGTTCCTGTTCCTAAGAATGGGTCAAACACTAAGTCGCCTTCATTTGAGTGTGCTTTTATTATACGCTCAATCATAAGTGGCGGGAATTGCGCAGGATGAATGAGATAATGGTTTTTGCCCCCGTTTGCGACTCTTCGTATTTCCCAAACATCTGTCGGGTTTTTGCCAAGAGGGTTACACCTCGCCCAATTGCTCCCCTTCGGTAGAGTATCAACGATTTCACCATTGAGAATCCACCTCTTCTCCCTTACATCATCAAGGTTGAAGGTGCAATTGTTGGGGTCTTTTGTAAGCCACATGATGCGCTCAGTCCTGTGAGTGTAGCGCAATTTATAGGACATACCGCCGTAGTATCGCCATGTAATTTCTTGCACCAACTTCAAACCATGCTTTGTAGCGATTCGGTGGTATAGATAAGTCAATGGTAGCGTTTCGTTGCGAGCAATTTTGGTGTAGCCGACATTGAGCATCATTGTTCCTGTGGGTGTGAGAACCCTTGCGGCTTGCTCAATCCATTGGTCGGCAAAGTCCTCATAGTCTTCAAAGGATTCCCATGATTCGTATGATTTGTTCGCTTTGTATGGTGGCGAGGTGCAAATCAAATCCACACTCTCGGCATCCATGCCTTTCATGTGTTCGATACAATCAGTCTGTGCTACTTCGCAACGCAATACGCATCGTTCTTCACAGGTCGGGTCATCAACACCACAGTAACAACAACGACCATCATTGTAATTTGGATTCATGCTTTCACCTTCAAATTGGTTTTGCGCCAATCATCATAGAAAATTATTATCAGGACACCGTTTGGCATGGTTGCTCTGTAATACCCTTTACCGACCTCTTCGCCGGTCAAGTTGAACTCCAAAAACATACCTTCAAAAAAATGCTCGACAAAGTTCGCTTCTCCGTCATCGTCGCAGAATACAACGCTTGTCATGTTGGCGGCTACCTCCCACTTACGCATTCAAACCAACCCCGCATCATGTAGCGCCATCTCTTGAAGCGTTTCTTCGCTCAAGTATTGCTCCATCCTTCTAATTTCATTCTTCAATGATTTTATTTTGTCGTTTATCAACGAGTCCTGATTCAGACTACGCTTAGTAAACCCAACGAGCATATCGTTGCAAGAACTCAAGTAACCAGTCAAAAAGGAGACAAACCCCTCAGTAGTTGCGTTTATTGATTGCTCAATTATTTGGTTATCCCTCAGTGAATA
>VMHT01035982.1_pt1 | contig 18021 bp, 17 predicted proteins | sample 4693611 | NCBI WGS metagenome assembly VMHT01 (sample SAMN12280063, study PRJNA550983) | marine metagenome | isolation source: seawater sampled from same location over 5 years 0.02-0.2 micron viral filtrate | place: USA: collected off the coast of southern California halfway between the port... ...
CTGCATGCCCTGTACCCAATTGTTTTGTCTGCTTAATCCAGTTTATTTTCTTGTTACCGGAAAAAGTTTTTTTTACTCGTTGCGCTTCGTGTCCTACGACAACATGCAGTTTAGTTTTCTTTAATTGTGACACTGAATCTAGGACATGCTCCAGCATTGGCCTTCCTGCAAGGCCTGCTAAAACTTTAGGTAATGAGCTTCCCATACGGGTGCCCTTTCCTGCTGCCAATATAACAATATCTAAATTCATAGGCGGTTGAGCAACTAAGTTAACTTTAAAGTGCCTATTTAACTATTTCTTACGGAGTTTGCGCAAGGCTTGTAGACGAGCTGAGGCTTCTGCTAGCTCAGCCTTGGCTCTGGAGAAATCCATATCTGATTCAGCATTTTCTTGATTTCTTAAAGCTAACTCTTTAGCTCTCTCGGCTTTTGATTCATCGATATCATCTGCACGCTCTGCAATATCAGATAATAAAGTTACTTCGTGTGGTTGAACCTCAACAAACCCGCCAGACGCAAAAAAAACTTCCTCGCTTCCATCCTCAAGAGTTAGCTTAACTGGGCCGGGTTTAATTGAGGTCAGCAGCTGTGAATGGCCAGGAGTAATTCCAAGCTCACCCTCAGCGCCTGTAACGCTTAGCATTTGAACATCACCTGCAAAGATTTCTTGCTCAGCGCTGACAATGCTGCATTTCATGGTGCTCATTTAAGTTTTTCTGCGTTCTCTACCACTTCTTCAATTTTCCCAGCCATCAAGAATGCTTGCTCGGGAAGATCATCGTACTCTCCTTCCAAGATTCCTTTAAAACCTCTTACGGTGTCTTTAATGGAGACGAATTTTCCAGGTGAGTTGGTAAATATTTCTGCTACAAAGAAAGGTTGAGATAGATATTTCTCAATTCTTCTTGCCCTGTTAACTGTCTGCTTATCTTCATCTGAAAGCTCGTCCATACCCAAAATGGCGATAATATCTTTTAACTCTAAATATCTTTGAAGAACTTGTTGAACACCTTTTGCAACATCGTAGTGTTCTTGACCAACAATTGCTGGATCAAGCTGTCTGCTGGTAGAGTCAAGCGGATCAACTGCCGGATAGATACCTAAAGACGCAATTTGTCTTGAAAGCACTACTGTTGCATCAAGGTGAGCGAATGTCGTTGCCGGCGATGGATCTGTTAGATCATCGGCAGGAACATATATTGCTTGTACCGATGTAATTGAACCCGTCTTGGTTGATGTAATTCTTTCTTGAAGAACTCCCATTTCTTCAGCAAGCGTTGGTTGATAGCCCACTGCTGATGGCATTCTTCCTAGAAGCGATGAACATTCCACGCCAGCCAATGTGTATCTATAAATATTATCAACAAATAAGAGTACATCTTTACCTTCATCTCTGAATTTCTCGGCAATAGTTAATCCTGATAAAGCTACTCTCATTCTGCATCCAGGGGGTTCGTTCATTTGCCCATAAACTAAAGCAACCTTATCCAATACTTGTGATTCGGTCATTTCTAAATAAAAATCATTTCCTTCTCTTGTTCTCTCGCCGACACCTGCAAAAACAGAATAACCGCTTGTTTCGTAAGCGATGTTTCTGATTAGCTCCATCATGTTGACTGTTTTTCCTACTCCAGCACCCCCGAACAATCCGACTTTACCTCCTTTAGCAAACGGACACATTAGATCAATAACTTTGATTCCTGTTTCTAAAATCTCAGATGATTCCGCCTGATCTTCATAGCTTGGCGGAGCTCTGTGAATAGGCATTTGTTCTTCAGCTCCGACATCGCCTTTCCCGTCAATGGGTTCACCCAAGACATTCAATATTCTTCCTAAGGTTTTTTCTCCAACGGGTACTTTAACCGCGTCTCCTGTATTTGAGACTTTAGCGCCTCTTTGAAGGCCCTCTGTTTGACCCATTGCAATGGTTCTAACAATTCCATCTCCAAGCTGCTGCTGGACTTCTAAAACTAAACCCTCTCCTTCGACTTCAAGAGCGTCGTATATTTTAGGAAGCTCCTGTCTAGAGAATTCCACATCGATTACGGCTCCGATTACTTGTACTACTGTGCCTTGGCTCATTTTATTTTCCTCAAGTTCTAAATTGCTTCGGCTCCAGCAACAATCTCTGAAAGTTCTTGAGTGATTGCTGCTTGCCTAGCGTTGTTATAAATAAGTTGTAATTCGTCAATAATTGTTCCTGCATTTTCGGTAGCATTTTTCATTGCAACCATTTTTGCGGCTTGTTCGCATGCAATATTTTCAATGACCGCTTGGTATACAAGGGATTCAACATACCTTTGCATTAAACCATCAAGAAGTTCTTTTGCATCTGGCTCGTAAATATAATCCCATCTGTGTTTCAACTCAGGAGTGTCCTCTGGCAACAGTGGAAGAAGTTGTTTTATCTCCGGTGATTGGGTCATAGTATTTTCAAATCTGTTGCTAGCAAGGAAAACCTTATCTATTTCGCCGCTCTCGAATTTATCAAGCAGGACCTTTATTGAACCGATCAAATCTTCAAGCGCCGGTATGTCTCCAAGTTTTTCAGCAGCTGCAACAACGTCTCCTCCAAAAGAATTAAAAAATACTTTTGCTTTTGTTCCGATGGGGCAGAACATTTGATTAACTCCTGCATCTGATTGCTCCTTGAGAAAAGGAAGCAAGGTTCTAAATAAATTTATATTCAAACCACCGCACAGCCCTTTGTCAGATCCAACAACAATGACGCCTATTCCTTTAACGTCTCTCTCTGACATATAGACAGGCTTATACTCTGGATTTGAGTTAGCTAAATGACCAATGACCGATAGCATTCTGTTGGCGTAAGGCCTGCCCATTTCCATGCGATCCTGAGTCTTGCGCATTTTACTAGAGGCAACCATTTCCATGGCGCTGGTGATTTTTTGAGTATTAGAAATACTTGATATCTGTTTTCTAATTTCCTTCGTATTCGCCATTCAAAACTACCAGGTTTGTGTTGATTTAAATTTATCGAGCGCTTCTGTGAAAGTTGCTAGGATTTCATCTGAGTATTCACCGCTCTCTGCCAGATTATCCATAAAATCTTTGTGTTCTGAATTCATGTAAGCAATCAGTGCTGATTCAAAATCTGCAATTTTATTGAGTTCCACATCCTTTAGATAACCTTTATCTACGGCAAAAAGAACAAGCCCCATCTCTGAAACCGACATAGGTGAATATTGTTTTTGCTTCATCAATTCTGTTACCTTCTGACCAAGCTCCAGCTGTGCTCTAGACGCATCATCCAAATCTGATGCAAATTGTGCAAAAGCTTCCAACTCTCTGAACTGGGCAAGAGCAATTCTCACTCCTCCGCCTAATTTTTTAATTAACGGAGTTTGGGCGGCTCCACCCACCCTTGAGACAGAAATACCTGGATTCATAGCTGGCAATAGACCTTTATTGAAGTAGGAGGTTTCTAGGAAGATCTGACCGTCTGTAATTGAGATAACGTTCGTAGGAACGAAAGCTGAAACGTCTCCAGCCTGAGTTTCGATAATTGGCAGAGCGGTCAAAGACCCTGTTTTGCCTTTAACTTTGCCTTCGGTTTGCTCTTCAACATAATCTTCATTCACCCTACAGCCTCTTTCAAGAAGTCTTGAGTGAAGGTAAAAAATATCACCCGGATAAGCCTCTCTTCCCGGCGGTCTTCTCAGCAAAAGTGATATTTGACGATAGGCTACAGCTTGCTTAGAGAGATCGTCATAAATGATAAGCGCGTCTTCCCCTTTGTCTCTGAAATATTCGCCCATGGAACATCCAGAGTATGGAGCAAGAAATTGCATTGGAGCCGGATCTGCTGCCGCTGCTGCAACAATAATTGTATGCTCCATAGCTCCGTATTCTTCAAGTTTTCTCACCACTGCCGCAATGGAAGATTGTTTTTGACCGACGGCTACATATACACAAGTAACGCCGGTTCCTTTTTGATTAATTATTGCGTCTAAAGCAATTGCTGTCTTGCCTGTTTGCCGGTCGCCAATAATCAATTCTCTTTGGCCTCTTCCGATTGGCACCATGCTATCAACCGCCTTCAGTCCAATCTGCACAGGCTCGTCAACCGGCTTTCTTGTCATTACCCCGGGGGCAACTTTTTCAACTGGAGAAGTTAATTTGGATTTAATTGGGCCTTTTCCATCAATTGGATTTCCAAGGGCATCTACTACTCTTCCAACAAGCTCTGGCCCAACAGGAACCTCTAATATCTTGCCCGTGCACTTAGCCACTCCACCTTCGGCAAGTTTTTTGTAGTCTCCAAAAATCACCACACCAACAGAGTCTCTTTCTAAATTAAGCGCCATTCCTGAAACGCCACCTTCAAACTCTATAAGCTCTCCGTACATTGCGTCGCTCAATCCATGCACCCTCGCGATGCCGTCTGAAAGAAATACGATCGTTCCCTCGTTGGATTCTGTAGTTGAGGTTTCTAAGGAATCAATTCTTCCCTTTATAATTTCGCTTATTTCTGAGGGGTTTAAATTATCCATGGTTCTCCTTTTTAGTTTCTTAATTGTGTTTGAAGCAGGTCTAGTTTTCTTTTGATAGACATATCAAGGACCTGATCTTCATAGGCGATCTTTAATCCGCCAATTAACGACTTGTCTATATCAAAATCTATAACAACCTCAGAATCGAGTCTTTTTTCAAGAGCTGAGGTGATCTTTTTAATTTGTTTTTCTTCTAGCCGGAAAGGCGAAGAGACAGAAACATTTTTTTTATTAAGGCTCTCAAGGGCCAGCTCGTTAAAGAAGTTTATGATCTCAGGAAGGTTTTTTAATCTCTTATTGTCTCCGCAGACCTTAATGAATGTGGATGCTTTATCTGATATTTCACCCTTAAAAAGATCCATAAATATTTCTGTTTTGTTTGAATAGGACAGGTCCGGGCTGAGTAGTAAATTAGTTATTTTTTGATCGGTACATGCTGCTTTTATTTTTTGTAAATCCGACGCCCATTCCTCAATTGAATTATCTTGCTTCGCAACATTAAAGGCCGCTTCTGCATAAGGTCTGGCTATAACCGATTGACTTGTCATAATTCTTTAATAAGTTGATCAACTATTTCTTTGTTAGCACTTTCGTCAATCTCTTTGTTTAAAATCTTAGAAGCCCCTGCAACAACCAAAACTGATAACTCTTCTTTGAGCATTTCTTTGGCTTTATTGCTGCTTTGTGCAATATCAGACTCAGCTGTTACTTTAATTTTTTTTGCTTCCTCGGTGGCCTGCTCTTTTGCTTCATCTATTAATTGATCGGCCCTCGAACCGGCCTGATTAATTAAAGTTGAAGCCTCTGATTTTGCGGCATCTATGACTCTGCTAGATTCCTCCTTCGCTTCCTCTAGCTGCCTTTTGGATTCGCTTGCAGCTTGAAGGCCTTCATCAATTTCTTTTCTTCTTTCTTCAAGAACGTTTGCCATGCTAGGCCATATGTATCTGTAAGTGATAAATACAAATATGCAAAAAGCTATGAGTTCTGCAAAAAAAGTAGCGTTTATATTCATGCTTTACGTGAACAAGAATAATAACCCTACCGCCAAAGAAATGATTGGCAGCGCATCTGTTAAACCTAGAGCAATTAATACCTGAGCAAAAAGCTGTCCTTGAAGCTCTGGCTGTCTAGCGACTGCCTCTATGTACTTAGAGGTAAGAGTTCCAATTCCGACCCCTCCTCCCAAGGCGCCCAAACCAGTAAGCAAGGCTCCTGCTACTAATCTTAATTCTTCCATATCCGTCTCCTAAAGTTGTGGCTAGTGTTTTGTGCTAGCCAAGTTTAAATAAGCAATTGTAAGCATCATGAAGATATACGCTTGCAACGCGACAATTAAAATGTGAAATAGTGCCCAAGCCAGATTCATAATCAAGCCAGGCAAAAACCAAAGTGTTTGAGAAAATGACATAAAGAACTGCCCAAACATAATGGCAATCAAAATGAAAATCATCTCGCCGGCAAACAAGTTGCCGTAAAGCCTTAGCGCTAAAGCGACATGCTTAGACACAAAGCTTATAAATTCTAAAGGCCCCAAAGGAATAATAAACAATTCTTTTAGAAAGCCGCCCAAACCGTGAGTGTTTATACTGAAATAAGTAACAAGCACCATTACAACTGCAGCCAAAGCTAAAGGCGCATTCAGATCAGCAGTAGGCAATATCTTAAAGTAATTTATTCCACTTCCGGCCTGCCCGAAAAAGTTAGCCATTTCCACAGGTAACAAATCCATTAAGTTCCATGACAAAATCCACAGACAACTTGCAAATGCTAAAGGGGCCACTATTTTTGAAGTTCCGTGATACCCAGAAGACACCGCGCTGCCGATAAATTCGTGAACAAACTCAACAAAGTTTTGCAGTTTGCCCGGAGTTCCTTTTTTGGCAGATCTGTTGATGAGCCCAAAGAAGCCAAAGACCAAAACTCCCAAGAAGGTCGACATAAAAATTGTGTCCATGTGAAAAGCCCAAAAACCCATCTCGGATACATCGCAAGCAGAGTCCAAGCTTTTTGAAAGGTCTTGTTGATGATGAGCAAAGCCCCAGGAAGATGTTTTTTCACACCAACCGAAAGTTAAATTTACAAGGTGATGACCTATGTAATCAGAGGTTTCGACTAGATTGTTTGCTGCTTCTTTAGCCATGTCTTTTTAGGCAGTGCATTATAGTTGTCTGGAGCTTATAAACTCAAGGCTATAAAGGCTTTTTTTTCGTTATAAGATCGCCTAACTTTTCTTGCGAAAAGGACCAATTATCTTATCTAGCTGATCGAGATCTCTGTAACTAAAAATTATTTTGCCTGACCCGTTTTTTTTATGTTGAATTGATACCGATGAGGATAGTTCGTTGCTAATCTCTTCCTCTAGGGCGCTTATGTTCGCATCCTTTCTTTTTGGGATTTTCGCTTTACCGGAGCTTGACAGATAATCTTGCGCAACCTTTTCTGTTTGTCTAACAGACCAACCGTTTTTGGCAGCTTGTTTTGCGAAGGAGGCTTGCGGGCCTTCTGGCAGCATCAACAATGCTCGTGCGTGGCCCATATCAATGCTTGAGCTTTCCAATAGATTTTGAGCTTCTTTGCATAAATTGTTTAGCCTTAAAATGTTTGCTACTCCTGACCTCGATTTCCCAACCGCCGACGCCACATCTTGCTGGCTAATATTGAATTCCTTTTGAAGCCTTAAAAGACCTCTCGCCTCCTCCATTGGATTCAAGTCTTCTCTCTGCAGGTTCTCAATTAAACCCATCTTGATAATTTGATCTTCAGGTGCATCTTTAAAGATGGCAGGAATGGTTGTTAGACCGGCTTGCTTGGATGCTCTCCATCTTCTTTCTCCGGCAATGAGTTCGTAGGCGTCCCCACCCACTCTTCGAACTATTATTGGCTGAATTACTCCTTGCGATGAAATTGATTCGGTCAGTTCTTCAAGAGACTCTTGGTTTATGTTTTCTCTCGCCTGATATCTGCTGGGACTAATTTTATCTATGGCTATTTCTTGGCTTTGTGCTTGCTGAGAAGAAATTGGCTCGTCACCCAACAAAGCATCCAGACCCCTCTTTAAAGTTTTTCTGTCTTCGCTCATGCAACCATTGAATCTTTCTCAAACTTTGAAATAACTTCTCCGGCAAGCGCAAGATAAGCGACTGCGCCCTTTGCTTTCGGATCATAAAAGAGGCCTGGTTTGCCGGAGCTGGGGGCTTCTGCCAGCTTTATATTTCTTGGGATGACGGTTGAGCAAAGCTCGTTGGGGAAGTATTTTTGCAGTTCTTCTGAAACCTCTCTCGTTAACCTGGCCCTAGGATCGAACATCGTTCTTAAGATGGCGCTGATTTGTATGTTTTCTCCAGTCTTGGTGTTGATATCATTAATGGCCTTGTTCAGAGAAACAAGTCCTTCCATTGCATAGTATTCACACTGCATGGGAATGATTAGTTTGGAGCTGGCTCTTAACGCGTTCAAAGTAAGAATACCCAACGACGGGGGACAATCTATTATCACGTAATCGTAACTGCCTTCGAGAGGCCTTAGTGAGTTTTTTAACTGAAGGGAGGCGGCGGGAACTGTGGTCATTTCAATGTCGGCTGAAATTAAGTCCTGACATGAAGGCACTAAATCAAAACCAAAATCTGTACAGGGCAATATGGTTTCTTTGATGCTTGCGCCTCTGGCCAAAACATCCATTATGGTAAGTTTATCTTCTGCTTTCTCGTGACCAGACCCGGTGGTGGCGTTAGCCTGGGAATCAATATCTATAAGGAGGACTTTTCTTTTTGTGGCTGCGAGTGAGGCGGACAAGTTTACGGCTGTGGTGGTTTTTCCTACCCCGCCTTTTTGGTTAGCTACAACTAAAGTTATCAAGATTGTATATTATCATTTTTTTGGTGGGTTAAATTCTAAGAAACCTGTTTTTTTTCCTAAAATTTTTGATGCCCCAGAAGGAATGTACTTCCAATCGTTTTCGTCTTCGCGGATGGCTTGCTGCTTTGAAACCATAAGCAAAATTTTTTGATCTCCGCTCATTTTCCTGAATGCCAGTTTTTGGATTTTTTTGGGCTCGGCTAATGCTCTAGAAATTAGAACATCCTCCTTGATGAGTTCTAGGTGCTCAAGCCTTGTTTGCAAGACCTTTGTATTTTGAATGCCAAAATGTGCAAGACAGTGTCTCAAGAAGGATGCTTTTTTGTTGGCTGGCTCAAGCAGGGAGCCGGCTTCGTTTCCTAGAATAGAAATTACGAGCCCCGGAAATCCCGCCCCGCTACCGGCATCAATGTAAGAATTATTTTCTATTAAGGGATATAAATACGCAGAATCAATAATGTGATGATATATGTCTTCTAGGGTAGAATTTTTTGAAACAAGATTTGTTGTCTTGCTCCAATCAAAAACCTTAAGGGCGAACTCTTTTAGCTCCTTTTCTTTTTCTGGTTTTGAGATTTCTTCCAGTGAGGCCTTAAGACTCTCGGATGCTTCCGCGCGCATTTTTATCTGCAATTTCTTTTTCGTTTCTTTTCAGGCAAACCATTAGCGCCGATATTGCCGCTGGCGTGATTCCAGGAATTCTCCAGGCTTGTGCCAATGTTTTGGGTTCAACTTTGGAGAGTTTTTGAGTGATTTCTGCTGACAGGCCATTAACGTTTGAATAGTCAAAATTCGAGGGTATGTGAGCATTTCTGTTTTTCTTCATTTTTTCTATTTCTTCCGTCTGTCTTTTAATGTATCCCGAATATCTTTGGTTCGTTTCGATATCAAAAACTATGTCGTTTTCTGGAGCCTCGATAGAAAATGCCTTAGCTAAGGCATGAAAATCTAGATCCGGCCTCTTGAGCAAGTCTAAAAAAGAGGTGGCTGACTTTGGCTCTTTAATCTTTAGGGTGCTATATATTTTTTTGTCTTCGGGCCGGAGAAATAACTTTGCCAGTTTATCTTTCTCCTTAATTATTTTGTTTTTCTTTTCAGAAAATATTTTATATCTGTCCTCGGACACCAAGCCGGCCTTGTAAGCTTTTTCTGTAATTCTTTGGTCAGCATTATCTTCTCTCAAAATTAATCTATGTTCGGATCTGCTGGTGAACATCCTGTATGGTTCCTTCGTTCCTAGGGTTACAAGGTCGTCGATTAAAACTCCCAAGTAAGATTCTTCTCTGCCTGGCGTCCAAGGATCTTTTCCTAAAAAAGATAGAGCAGCGTTTGCACCAGCCACAAGCCCTTGGGCTGCGGCTTCCTCATACCCTGTTGTGCCATTTATTTGGCCTGCAAAGTAAAGGTTTTTTATTTTTCTCGTTTCGAGGGTTTCATGCAGTTCTCTGGGGTCAAAAAAATCATATTCGACCGCATATCCATATTGAGTTATTTGGGCGCTTTCAAATCCTTCAATTGATCTAACAAATTCTTCCTGACAGTCCTTTGGCAGACTCGTCGAAATTCCGTTTGGATAAATTAAGTCAGAATTTAATCCTTCTGGTTCTATAAATATTTGGTGAGATTTTTTATCTTTAAATCTGAATATTTTGTCTTCGATAGACGGGCAGTATCTTGGTCCAACCCCCTCAATCTTTCCTGAAAACATTGGAGATCTGTCAAGGTCGCCTATTATAATTTCATGCGTTTTTTCGTTTGTTCTGGTTATAAAGCATGACAATTGCCTGGGGTGAATGCTTTGATCGCTTAAAAAAGAGATCGTGGGTCTGGGAACGTCGCCTTTCTGCTCTTCTAAAATTTCCCAATTTATAGAGTCTTTATGAATTCTTGGAGGAGTTCCTGTTTTCAATCTGCCAACTGAAAAATCAATATTTCTTAATTTTTGTGCTAATTTATTTGAGGAGTTGTCTCCAGCCCTGCCTCCTTCGTTGTTATCCATTCCAGTAAAAAGCTTTCCATTAAGGAAGGTCCCTGTTGTCAAAATTACCTTTTGAGCTTTTAAAGTTTTACCTTCGCCGACAGTAATCGAGCCGATTTGATTGTTTTGTATATCAAAGTCAGTGACCTCGCCTTCAACAATCTCGAGGTTTTCTAGTTTCTTCAGTTCCTTTTGAGCGGATTTTTTGTAAAGCTCCCTATCAGCCTGAGCGCGCGTAGCTCTGACAGCCGGCCCCTTGGAAGAATTCAAAACTTTCAGATGTATGGCAGCTTTGTCGGCGCATCTTGCCATTATTCCATCAGCAGCATCTATCTCTTTTACAAGGTGACTTTTTCCTACCCCACCAATAGCGGGGTTGCATGACATCTGACCGATGGTTTCAAGTTTATGAGTAACGAGGATGGTTTTAACTCCAATTCTGGCCGCAGCCGCAGCTGCCTCACACCCCGCGTGACCTCCGCCTATTACTATTACATCCGCTTTCATTAAAAATATTATATATATGTATTTATATATTAGAGAGTATATGTTTATTGTTGTTAGCCTTGTTGATAAGTGGAAAAAAGTCTATGGCGCCATAAACCAAGGGCAGAGAGGGGGTTCAGCCATGTTATTAAGCTTGTTTATAACCTGTGTTTTCATCCCTCTAAGGTGTTGAGAAAATAAATATAAATATTTACTCACAGTTTTCTAAAAAGATCTTAATGCAACAAAAAACACTTTAATGACAGGATATGAATTATAGTTAGTGCTTACTTACCAATGCAAAAAGTGGAAAATATTTCCCCCAGAAAGTCATCGGCGCTCATTGGAGACTTAATGTCTCCTAGAAAGAAATCTGCCAGCTTTAAGTGCTCTGCAGCTATATCGACATTTTTCATATCAATTTGGCCTGGACAAGAGTCTATTTCTAAAAATGCTTTTTTAACCAAGCTTCGGTGCCTTTCTCTAGCTGAAAATAAAGCATCAGATCCGCCGCCCGAAAGGAGCTCGTATATTTTTTTTTCAAGGGTACCAATATTACTTCTCTCAAGAGCAGAAACAACAACCCCGTCAAAACCTTTAGCTGGACTAGATATGTCAGACTTATTGAAGACTCTTAAGACGTTTTCGTCTTTTTTAAAGCTAAAGTCACTGTTTTCCGAATCAACAACTTCCAAGATCAGGTCTGCCCCCTCTATTAACGACCTAGATTTATCTATTCCAAGCTTTTCTATTTCGTCTCTCGTTTCTTCGTTTATTCCCGCTGTATCATAAATATCTATTTGTAGATCTTTAATTTGTATTTTTTTATAAATTGGGTCCCTTGTAGTTCCTTTAATTTCAGTCACAATCGAGGCTTCTTCTCCAGAAAGAATGTTCATAATGCTTGACTTACCCACATTTGGAGGCCCGGCGACGACAACCCTATGTTCAGACATTATCCTTATTCCCTCCTCTATTCTTGCATCAAAATCCTCTAATTGGCTCCTAAAATCTTTGAAAAGACCATTAATTTGCATAAAATCTATGTCTGTATCTTGATCAGAAAAATCAATTGAAGACTCTACAAGTATTCGTATTTTTCTAAGATTTTCCAGGATTTTGTCTACCTTTTCACCGAAATTACCAGAAACCGACTTTGATGCTGCCACCATTGCAGCGCCAGAGCTAGCATTTATGAGATCTATAACGGCTTCAGACTGCGCAAGGTCAATCTTGTTGTTAAGAAAAGCTCTTTGAGTAAATTCGCCTGGGTTTGCGCTTCTGGCGCCTAATTCAACGCATTTCTGTACCAAAGCCCTAACAATTAAGGGGTTCCCATGACATGATATCTCTGCCACATCTTCGCCGGTGTATGATGAGGGGCCCTCAAAGCACGAAATTAGACACTTTTCATTAAACCCCTCTGAGAGGCTTGTCTCTGCCACTTTTGATGTTCCATGATCAAATTCTATGGAAAAGAGGTTATTTATAATGCTTTTTGCCTCCTTTCCGCTAATTCTTACAACTGAAATAGCTCCTCTTCCGGGAGGGGTTGAACAAGCAACTATAGCCTGATCCAATAAAATCTCCTCTATGCTGCCTTTTTGGGCCCGTGCATAAGCATTTGTAAGGCCGAGACAAGAGAATTTACCAACCAATACAAGACAAGGCCAGCTGGGAAAAATGCAAAGAGAACTCCAAATATAATAGGCATAAATTTAAAAATTCTTGCTTGCATTGGATCTACACCCGCCGGTTGAGGCTGCAAAAGCTGCATTAGATACATGGCCCCCATGTTTAACAAAGGCAGAATAAACAAAGGGTCTCTTACAGATAAATCAACAATCCAAAACATGAATGGCGCGTGTCTGAGCTCAACCGTCTCGATTAGAACCCAATAAAAAGCAAGGAAAAAAGGCATTTGTAACAGCATTGGAAGACATCCCAGCGCAGGATTAACCTTTTCTTTAGAATAAAGAGCCATCATCTCCCTTGACATAGCTTGTCTGTCGTCCCCATATCTCTCTTGAAGCTCCTTTAGTTTGGGCTGAAGTTGCCTCATTTTCCCCATATTCTTGTATGCAACATAAGACAGAGGCCACAAGAAAACCTTTATAAGGACTGTTACCAGCACAATAGACCATCCCCAGCTGCTAATTGCTTGATTAATAAGGTTCATTACCCAAAAAATAGGCTGACCAATCCAATAAAGGAAGCCATAATCTATGGCCAAACCGAGCTTTGGATGCATTAAGTCTAAATTTCCTTTGATTTTTGGACCCGAATAGGCCGAATAGTCGTTTTTTATTGAGGCGCCTGGAGCAACCTTTTTGGTCTCCTCAACAAATCCCACAGAAAATGAGCCATCATTTTTATTTTTCTTGCCTTGGAGCATGCTGTTGGATGACTGGTTGGGTAGTAGGGAGGTTAAGAAATAATGTTGAATCATTGAAATCCAACCTCCGCCGGTTGATGTTCTGAATTCTACTTCTTCGATTTCTGAGAAAGATCTTTTATCGTAGTTTTCTCCATCATAAGAAAAAGCCGGACCCAAATATGCCCAAGAAGAGGGCTGGGTAAATATGCCCCCAGAACCAGAAATAGTTTTCTCGGATGAGCGGTTTATTTTTGCATATGGCGCGACCGAAACTTCTACGACTTCTCCATTAAAAAATTCTTCTTCAAAATTTATTCTGAAGTTTTCCCCCAGGCTAATTTTCTTAGAATGAGTGGAGCCATTTGGAAGCCTTCTTATAATCTCAACCGAATCTTTTGATTTAGACAATACAGAAAAATAATTTCCTTCCGGTGCGTTAGACATTCCTGAAACAACAAAACCACCATCTAAAAAGTAGTTCTCTTTGCCACATTTGTTGAAAAGCAAAGTATTAGCTTGGCCATTAATTTCCAAAGGATAATTTAATAATTCCGACTTTATAATCTGTCCGCTGGACAGACTTATTTCAAGCTTTTGATTTTCATTAGAGACTTCGACTGTTTCTTCGGCGCCACACACCATAGAGGTGATATTGCTTGACTCAGCAAAAGAACTTGATTCATCCACAAAAGAATCAGGCTCGGGCATTGGATTAGTTGGTAAGTACTCACTATCGTTTAAAGTCTTTTCAGATATTAGTTCTTCTTGGGCGGGCGGATTCCAATTGATAAGCAATAAATAACTAAAAATGAAGATTGAAAATACTAAAAAGTATCTTTGAAAATTATCAATCATTCTTAGCTTTCTCGGGAACAGGATCATAACCATATGATCCAAGAGGATGACATTTTGAGATTCTTTTTAAGCTGTAATATGTGCCCTTGATAACGCCATGAGTCTCAATACAATTTTTAGCATACTCAGAACATGTGGGTTGAAATCTGCAAGTGGGTCCAAAGTAAGGACTGATTGATCTTTGATAAACAACAATCAAGAAAACTAATATTTTTTTTAAATTAAATCTTTCCAATTTTGGACTCTAAATCGATGAAATTTTTTTTTACTTTTAGTTTATCAAATTCCTCTATTTTATTTTTAACCACGAGGACGGCGTCAAAAGTATTAAGCTTCGATTTTATTATAATCTCTCTAAATTTTCTTTTAATATAATTTCTATTAACAGCCAATTTAACAAACTTTTTTTGAATAATAATTCCAGTCCTAATTGAGGATATTTCGTTTTTTTTTAGAATTACTGCGAAGGGTCCAGATGAGAATGAAGTGTCTGAATTTTTGAAGACGTTATCAAAGTCTTTTTTCCCCACAAGAGCAGGCATTTTCATTATTAAGCAGATAAAACTTTTCTGCCTTTTCTTCTTCTGTTGTTAATAACAGCTCTGCCGCCAGTTGAAGACATTCGGGCTCTAAATCCGTGAGTCCTTTTCCTTTTCAGTTTGCTTGGTTGATAAGTTCTTTTCATTACAAGTAAATTAAGATGGAGAATGATATATTAATTGCGTGAATAAATAAAACTCTAATTAATTATATTATTAACAAGTTATTCACAATTTTTCACATGATTATCCTGTGGATAAGTTATAATAAAGATATTATTATCTTTTTATGAATTATCAAGCCTGGGAAGAATGCAGAAAATCACTTGAACTAGAGCTAAACCAGGATGAATTCTCTACCTGGATAAGTCCTCTAGCTTACTCAGAAGAACAAGACGAATTTGGCATGCAAGCTGTAACGCTCTTAGCCCCAAATGACTTTATCAAAGAACATGTTAAACAAAATTATGGTTCCATCATAAAACAATATTTATCTAGATCTCTTGATTCTGAAAATCTAAGTCTAAATTATGATTTATTTAATTCTCCTAAACCATTGATTACTAAGGATAAATCTAAAAAAATTCCTTTTCTAGACGATAAAGAAAATTCCCTTTTTGAAAATTTTACATTCGATACTTTTGTAGAAGGAAAATCGAACAATATAGCTTTAGCAGCAGCAAAACAGGTTGCTGATTCACCCAAAGGTGCATACAACCCACTATTTATATACGGTGGAGTTGGTTTAGGTAAAACCCATTTAATGCATGCAGTGGGAAATAAACTTAAAGAAAAAGATCCATCTAAAAGAATTGTTTATATACATTCCGAGAGGTTTGTAAGTGATATGGTTAAATCACTTCAATTAGGGGCAATAAACGAATTTAAGCAGTTTTATAGAGGCGTAGATGCCTTGCTTATAGATGACATTCAGTTTTTTGCAGGAAAAGAACAATCTCAAGAAGAGCTTTTTCATACTTTTAATGCGTTGTTGGAAGGAGGTCAGCAAATGATACTGACCTGCGACAGGTATCCTAAAGAAATAGAGGGATTAGAAGAAAGGCTGAAGTCCAGGTTAGGCTGGGGCTTACCAGTTATTGTAGAGCCTCCAGAGCTTGAAACTCGAGTAGCAATCTTATTAAAAAAAGCCGAAGAGCTTAATTTAAATATGCCGCAAGACTGTGCTTTCTTTATATCTGAAAGAATTAGATCTAATGTAAGAGAACTTGAAGGCGCCCTAAAAAGAGTTGGCGCTAATGCAAAATTTGCAAACAAGGAAGTTGATCTGAATTTAATTAAAGAGTCTTTAAGAGATTTGCTTGCTATTCAAGCTAGACAAGTCAGTATAGACAACATCCAGAAGACAGTTTCAGATTATTTTAATATAAGGCTTTCTGATCTGTTATCATCTAAAAGAAATAGGTCTCTCGCTAGACCGAGACAATTATCGATGAGTTTAGCCAAAGAACTAACAAATCATAGCCTTCCCGAGATTGGAGATGCTTTTGGAGGCCGAGATCACACCACTGTTCTTCATGCATGCAAAAAAATAGGCGAACTAAGACAAGGAAACACTGAGTTGGATGAAGATTACAAAAACTTAGTAAGAGTTCTCACCGCTTGATTATGGAATTTAATATAAATAAAAACGACCTTGTTGAGCCAGCCTTGTTGGCCTCGAATGTTTCTGAAAAAAGGCAATCTATTCCAATTTTGTCAAATGTATTAATTTCTGCCGCCAAAAATTCTATAAAAATAACCGCGACTGACTTAGAAATTGAGTATAAAACAACAATAGAGGGAGCAGAAGTCAAAAAAGAAGGAGAAGTTACAGTATCTGCTAGAAAACTAGCGGACTTAGTCAGATCAATACCAGAAGATACAAAACTCAATTTTTGCTTAATTGATAACCAGATAGAAATTAAAGCCCTAAAGTTCCAGGCAGATTTGGCTACATTGCCAGCTAGCGACTTTCCTTCCATTGATTCCTCAGATTTCAACAGTTCTATTAAAATTTCATCTTCAGCCCTAGCAGATATGATTGGTTCAACCTCTGTAGCAATGGCTGCTCAAGATGTAAGATATTACTTAAATGGATGCCTTTTAGAGACAAAAGGAAACGCATTATGCGTGGTATCTACAGATGGTCATAGGCTGGCTTTTACAAAAACATCAATCGATGGTTTAAAAGAGGATTTTAGAGTTATTGTTCCCCGAAAAGCTGTTATGGAGTTGCAAAAAATTATTTCTGCTAACAACGAAGAAATTACGTTGAATGTATCTCAGAATCAAATCAATGTTGTAGGCTCTGCCTTTTCCTTTACTTCTAAATTAATTGAGGGAAATTACCCTGATTATGAAAAAGTTTTTCCAGTTGGTGATGAATCTAAACTGATTGTTGATAAAAATGAATTTAATACCGCTTTGAGCAGAGCCTCTGTTCTTTCAAATGAAAAATACAGAGGAATCCGATTGAGTCTCAACAAAGATTTGCTAAAAATTGAGGCTAATAACCCAGAGAAAGAAAGCGCTGAGGAGGAAATAAAAGTTGATTATTCTGGTCCTGAATTAGAAATTGGTTTTAACATAAGCTATTTACAAGAATCCCTCACCACCATTAAAGATTTATCTGCAGAAATTGTTTTTTTCGGTCAAGAATCAAGCTGCATTGTAAAAAATAAGGAAAACGAAGATCTCATACACGTTATTATGCCTATGAGACTTTAGTCTTATGGGTCTAAAAAAATTAGAGCTATCTTCATTCAGAGCTCTTTCACAAAAACTTTTTACCTTCACAGACTCAAATCTTATTTCGGGGAAGAACGGTTCTGGAAAAACTACCTTATTGGAAAGTATTTATTTCTCAATAGAAAATAAGTCGTTCAAAACCAATAACATGAATTCTTTTTATCCATTTGAAGAAGATCTTTTTGCTTTGAAAGCATTATTTGATGACAATTCAAAAGTAGAGCTTTCAAGAAAAAAAACTAAAGCTCTTGTTAGGCAACTTACTCCAAAAGAGTCAATATTAAATGATGTTTGCCCATTTTTAATTAATAACTTTGCACTAAATTATTTAGAGTCTTCATCTGAAGTTAGAAGAAACTTTTTGGACTTTTACCTGTTTCACGTGGAACAAAATTACAAAAAAAAATACACAGAGTTTCAAAAATCATTGAGACTTAGAAACAATGCACTTAAGGAGACAAATAAAAAAAATTTCAAAATTTGGAACGATTTATTTATCAAAAAATCATTAGAAATTTCATCTTTGAGAAATAAACATTTGGATAAGATAATTCCACTGCTAAAAATAAATTTTGATAAGGATTTTCCAGCAGAAAAAAAGGTAAATTTTAGGGTTGAAAATCTTTGGCTAGAAGAAGATGGTTTTAAGAATGAATTACGTGAGGTCTC
>VMHT01189448.1_pt1 | contig 18019 bp, 16 predicted proteins | sample 4693611 | NCBI WGS metagenome assembly VMHT01 (sample SAMN12280063, study PRJNA550983) | marine metagenome | isolation source: seawater sampled from same location over 5 years 0.02-0.2 micron viral filtrate | place: USA: collected off the coast of southern California halfway between the port... ...
CAAGCTGCTTTAAGGTCTTGAGTAGTAGCCTCACCTGATTTAATACGGGAAAGGAACTCTTTAGTAACCAAATTATGCAGCTCGTTAAACTGGTCTTCAGTCGCTTTCTTCTTCGACATTAATTTCTTCCACTACTTTTTTAGTACGGGTAGATTTAATCTCATAACGAGTTTCACCTGGCTCATTATACATTCTGCTAAGTTGTTTTTCAGCTTCTGCTTTTTTAGCAAAATCATTGAGAATAATACCTGTATAAGTATCTACAAGTTGATAAGCCATAATTAAGAATTTTTAAGTACTATTTGGTCTAGTTTGTTTTCAATACGTACCATGTGATCTTCCATCCGACTTAGCAATTCAGCTAACTCAGCTTTTTTGACATAATCAGAAGCAACAGTCAGCTCAATGCCATCAAGTCTACGGTCAAGTGCGCTAATGCGATCATGTACGCTATTTATTCGATTGTGTAATCTATTATTTAACGCAGCGCCACCTGCGACGACTGCAACAGCTATGCTGACAAGTGCTTCACTCATTTTCTAATGCTACAATAGGTACAATATCATTGCAAAGTACTTCGACTCGTGAACCAGGTCTAAATGTAAACCCAGCTTTCATAATCTCAGTACATTTAAGTGCACGAACAAGTTCGTAATCAAGACGCATTTTTTGTTCGTGTTTACGTGCAATAGCTTTGCAAGTCTCAATCATGCCGCCATCTAAAGGTACTGCAAAATTTAGTTGTACGCCAAAGTTATTGCTGCGTACATAGCCAGTATATTCGTAAGGAATAGTATCGTTGCCCATATAAAAGGGCGAAAATTGCATGGTTGATCCATTACAACTATTGTTGGCTGCAAAGTATTGACGAGACGGTGCACCATTGTTTTGGAATTGCACCGCCTGATTAGTCACGTTACCTGTAGCTGCTGCCACAGGGTTAGATGTGTTTTGAACTTTAGGCTGTTCTCCAGCAAGTGCTGGGCTTACTGAGAGAAGACAGACAGCGAGGTAGTAGTAGAGGTTGATTGAATAACTTCGTCCACTACGATGTTCTCTACAACTCCTGCTGCTCGATCCACTGTTTCCAGTTGAAACTGCTCTCCGGTTGTTGTTACTGAATAGGTTGTCCCAGAATCTTGAATATCTCCACTGGGAGTTACGTTGGTTCCAGACCATGACTTATAATCACCACCATAGATGTTTGTCGTAATTGTACGATCAATGTCCACAGTGGTAGTCGTGGTGGCTTGCATACTACCCTGGGTAAAATTAGGTGTAACCTGTTGAGCTGCAGCAGGGCTAGCCAACATCAATAGCAAAATAAGACGTTTCATTCTTCTTTCTTTTTAGGTTCAGGAGGTTTGGGATTCGTTTTAGTGTTTGATGTAGTCAGTCCGAACGTAGCGAGCGCCCCTGTAAAGACACTGGCTACGAATGTTATGTCGCCACCACTTTGCCCTTTTTTAATCATAGGAAGATCAACGTAATTAAGTGTAATAATAAAACCACTCCATACGACGACACCTAGACGAACAAAGGTACCAAGGATTTGTAATTCATCCTCAGTATTTTCTTTTACTTTAGCTAAGAAGCCTTTGGTTCCTTCTTTTTTGTCAACTTGCTCCATGTTTGTTTGAATACTGGTTTGAGTATCATTACAATATATTTGAACAAAGACGTAGCAGTTAGGGTGGCGGCAACAGAAATAAATGCTGTTGTAGCTGCAGTTGTCATGATAGTAGTTGTAGGCATAGGTACCTCAATGTCCGTAAACGGAATCTCTACTATCTGTGCCTCTTCAGGCACGTTAGATTTTGTAGGTGGTGCGGGTTTAGGTTTTGTAACCGTTTCCTCTTGTGGAGGTTCATCTGCTGTATTAATACCTTGAATACCTGGCGGTGGTCTAAGGGTGTTAGGAGGCACTACAAGGGGCTTGTAACTAGGTAGTTGAGCCCTTGGTACCTCCAGTACCGCTTGAGGCAGCTCAGGGGCTGCTGGAAGGTTTAGAGAAGGTAATACAGGAGGATCAGTCCAGGGGTCCACCGAACAAACCGCGTTCGATAAATTTTACTGCTTGATCGTCTACAGTATTGTCAGATTGTTCAGCCAATTTTGTCAACAAATCAACAATAAGACGTTTAACTTTTTCAGAGTTTAGGAATGAAAAAAGAATTGGACGGATTAGGGTGATCATAATAATTAAACAGCGGGGTAGTTTTCTTCAAGGTAAGCTTTGAATACTGTATTTAGGTTATCCAGACTGAGGTCAGCACCTTCCAAATCATCAATGATGGCAGTAGCGATAACATGTCCTCCGGGGTTGCCAGCCACAGCCCATACATGATTTAGGTCAAACCTAATGTCATATCCGATAACGTTGATCGTGTCGGAAGTTGTAAATCCAAAAAACCTTTGTTCTGTAAACGTAATCTCCATTATTGACTCCTCGGATAGATTTGACCTGGACCTGTACGCAATGCTGATGGGTCCTCAAATATACTTAATCTAATTGTAGTGTAAGAACCACTTTTTAGCCCAAAAGAAGGTAGAGAATTTAAAGTAGAAGCGGGCGAATAAGCATCTGTTATCTCAAGGGAAGGTAAATTACTTAATTTAATTACTGACATAAATTATACCTTACGAATGCACATACCATCTTGACTAAGAACATACCATTCCTCACTTCCGGCAGTAACAACAATGTTGTCACCTGGAGTTTGGTTTACCTTGGTATAACCTAGATTAGAGTTGTAACCAATTGGAGCACCTCCACTTTTAACAATTGCATTAGGGATAACAGGAACGTTACCGCTAAGGTTTTGGTCAAGACCCAAGGTAAGTGCAATAGGTGCACCACCAAAATAAGACGCGCTGGACCCGGACTGACCGCTAAATCCCATTGGACTTTGCCCAAAAGCATCAACAGGCCATGCTCCTCTTTTAACACCAGAAGATACAAGACGCATGTTTCCTGCACCCTGTAAATCTACGCTAACACTTGTACTATCACGCCATTTGGCCCAATCACCAGTATAACGTGTATTATTATCATAATAACTGAGAGAAGACGTATAAACAGTAGGGGCCGCGGAGCCACTAATACTACCAACACCAATAACAAGTGGAATGTTAGCTGCAGTTTCTGTAGTAGTAGTAGGTTTAACAAAGCCAAATTGACCAATTACCGAGGAAGTACCAGAAGTAATAACTTGGGCAATTCCAAAGGAATTATCGTCTGCTTTAATTGTTCTAAGTTCAACGGTAGTGTTACCAAAAAAAGCACCGGATTCAATACCACCGCCAGTTACTTCGGTTCCACTTGTCCAACCAGTACCTACTGTAAGACTATGGGCATAAGTTGTGTTTCCGCTATATTCGTAGCGATGATAAGTATCGGCGTAAGTACCAGTACCGTTACTAATTTTAAAAATACAAACGTTTCCACTATCATAAATAACGTTAGCGCCGCTGATGCCAAGTGCGCTCATACCAGCTTTTACGCAATCACGAAAAGCAGTATTACCAGTTACGTTGTAGGTAGTACTAGTGTCGTGTGTAATTGTTGCAGTCATTAATTAAGCCTCAAGAGAAAGATATTTGAAAATAAAGGTTGCTGTACCCGTAGAACCATCGTTTGTAAAACGATAGTTAAATGTAGTTGAAGGGGTATTTTCCGCGTTAGCAATAATAGTTTGCGGAGAAAGATTGATTGTTTGCGATCCTGTGTTAATTGTTTCTAACAACACACCAGAACCAGCAACTGGATCATTAGAACGGTTCCTAGATGAGTCAGCACTTGAAGAATCAGATCTGTTATACAAACGGAACCAACCGTAAGCAGTACCAGAAATCTCTACACTAATCAGAATACTGGTTTTAGGCAGAGTAACTGTGCCTGTACCTGTTTGACCGCTACTAATAGAAGCAGTGGTTAGTGTTGTAGATGTTCTAGAAGCAGAACTTGATGAAGTAGTCCAAGAAAGATTACCTGAACCGTCAGTTTTTAGAACTTGATCAGCAGTACCATCATCATTTGGCAGAGTCAGTGTATAACTAGCTGCAGCCGAATGCGGTGGACCTTTAATAGTAATACCGTGACTATTGTTCTCACAGTTAAGTTTAAACTGACCAGAACCTTTAGTTGCGTTACCTTTAAAGACAACAACACCTGTACCATTTGGATCCAGATCGATGTCACCATTAGAGACAGAAACAATATCTTGACCGTTTACATCTAAGTCGCCACCAAGTTGTGGTGTAGTGTCATCGACAACATCGCTACTACCACCACCAGATTGAGCAACCCAATCATAATCAGAACCATTCCAACTCAGTACTTCGTTAGTAGCTGCAGTAGAGGTGTTCAGGTGCGCATCAACATCACTGTTAGCGTATGCAGTAGCGCCTGTTGCAATACCATCTAGTTTTGAACCATCAGTTGCGACATCTCGCCCATCAACAGTACCAGTAACGGTAATGTTACCAGTTACAGTGGTGTCTTTAAGGTCTACAGTTTCAGAAACTTGATTGACTACAAGAACATCACCAGCTTTAAATTTACCAACGTGGTCAGTGCTTGATTGCCAAACCTTACCACCATTGAGTTCAATGACTTGATTTGCTTCAACAGGTACACCACCATTATCGGGGTGATCACCATAGTCAGTACCAACACCAACAAACTCAAAGGTGTGTCCACCAGTGCTAATGTAAGACCGCAAAGCAAAGCTTACGGTTGTGTTAGTAATGTTAGAAGTCAGACCAGTGGTCAGAACAATATCCCAACCAGAACCATTTGCAGTACTACTTACAACACCATAATCAACACCATCAATGGTCACCATCATGTGATCCAAAGGACGGCTCACAGTACCGTGGAAAGATCCAGCGGTTGTGATAGCACCAATAGTAATGGTAGTAGCACCAGAGCTAGCTGCGTTTGCCGTAGCAGTAGCAATAGCAGACGGGCTCTTACCATCAGCAATCAAACCATAACGACCGAAGTCACTGACACAGTTAGACAGGTTAATCTGTCCACCGTTCTTAGCCTTAGCATGGTAGTGAGCAAACGTGCCGAAGAACGACACAAGCTGTGCATAACCGTTGTTAGTAACAAGAATACCAGGACCATCGAGTGTGATCTGGGTAAATGCATCCACAACCATGCTTCGGATTGGGCTGCTAGAACTGACAGCAGAACCATCAATCAGCAAACCACCACCACAAGGTGCAGAGGTTTGGTCACCTGCTACTGCGCTATAGGTTTGTGCATCAGTAGATGGGAAGGTGTTAGGATCAAAGTTAGCGTTGTCAAAGTGTGCATCACTGAAGTGTGTACAGTTTTGGATGTACGGGCTCTTCAGGATTGTAGGCGCTACGTCAGTACGGAACCTGACAGAGAACGGTTGGTTGCTGGGCAAACCATACGTTGAATCATTATCGAGGCTGTTATTGCGGCTGCCTTGGTCAGCAGTAGGAACCTTAAGACCAAGCAACGTAAGGTTAGCAATATAAGTACCACTATCAACCTCAAACATATCGTTGTTTTCAGTCGCAACCGTAGGATGCACAAAGCAGCTACGCATCGACTCACCAACAATAGAGATGTTGTTTTTCTTGATCCGAAGGGGGAGTGTCTCTTGGTACACACCAGGTGCAACCTTAATCAGACTACCGTCACTACTAGAGGAGGCATTGATAAGATCAAGAGCACGGCCAATAGACTGCAACGGTGCTTGAGGCAGGAACCCAGTTACATCAGAGGCATCGCTACCATTAGTTACGTCCACATACCGAACAATGGTTGTAGTAGCAGGGCTAAATGGCTGACCAACAGCAACAGTACGCCAACCGCTCCCATCATAAATCTTGTGAACTTGGTTACCAGGTGCAGTACTGAGCCACTGTTTACCGGTATGCGCAGTACTAGGCGGTGTAACGCTTGTATTTACTTCAACATCATGACGAGCAGCAAGTGCGCCTGCAGTGACAATTTTATCGTCTTCGTTAGTCCAAGTACTAGCATAAGCACTAGTCAGTACAATATCATCAGATTTAATCTGACTAATATCAATGTTAGTTAGTTGACCGTTAATAGCCGCAGTAGTTGCAATCTTGGTGTCACTAGAACTCCAAGTGTCAGTTGATGTAATAGTATCTTCAAAGTTATTCCAATAATAATTCTGAAGATACGTAGTAACCTCTGCCTCAGTAATATCTGGGCACAAAGACTCTTGAACAGCAAATCGCAGCTGCTCAAAGTTACTGTTTAGATCATCAGACCTAATTGCCGATCCAGGGTTAAACAACGCCTGAATATCGTCAATGTTAGTAATTCGTCGGATCTTAACATTAGCAGTAGCGTCACTAGGAGTCGGAGGTGCCGTGCCTGTAAACTCTACAGTAGTGGGGTTCGCATCTGTGACTTGCCAAGGGTAGGTAGCATCTGTCGTTAAGATTTCATCGTATTCTTTTGTAGTTACGTTCCAAAAATAAACGTGGATTTCAGATTTAAAAACATACGGGAAATCAAACGAAAATTGTGTTTGAGACCCGTTTCCTGATTTAATTGTTTGTACGGCAGAGCATACTGATGACATGTTCTTTAATAACGATTAGTTGGGATAGGGGAAATACCTTGTTCAGCCCGTTGATCATTGATCTTTTTCACCATAATACGCTGCTCAATAGCATTACGCATTTCAGGGTCAAGGCTTTCAAATGCACGTTGCTCAGCAGCTTTTTGTGCATCACGAAGCATCATATGGATCTGATCATATTTAGCAATAGGTACATCCTGAGAACCGACAAAGTTCGGTGGACGACGCATTGCTCTCAGTTCTTTGATGGTGTTTCGTGCTTCAGCTGTTTTCATAACACGACCAATCTCATCTCTAAACATACCCTGCTGACCCATGATAGCGTTTAGCTCATTACGTTCAGCAGCAGTCAAGTCAACGCCTTGACGTTTCTTAAATGCAGACGATACATCGTATTCAACGTCATACAAGAACTTCTCTTCCTTTGTCATAGCTGGATGGATTTTCAAAGGAGAGTAAGCATTCCAGACACGTTGCAGCATACTGTATTTATTAGGGGCTTCACCACTAACAGGGCTGATAACAGTAGGAAGGCGGTTTGTTTGATCGACTAGACCGATAATCCTGTTACGGTCGGCAATCATTTCAATAATGTTGTTGTTCAGATCTTTCAGACCACCGTCAAGAATCTTACCAAACTCATTCCGCATACCGCCCAAAGGACCAAGCGAATTGATTTGTCCGGCGACAAAACGATTAGCAGCAAACTTGTTACCGCTCATTGTTTCTACCAATGGACGGAGTGCAGACACACCGGCAGGATCTGTCAGTGCAGCAGCAAGGATAAAGCTGGCTTTTTCAAAAAGATTTTCAGTAGCAGCTTCACCAAGCATATCAAAGTTGTCAGCAATGTTTGCCACAGCTGCAACCCAGTTACTTAGACCAGGACCAAGCATTTCATTATACTCAAACCTAGTACCATCTTCAGCAACAACCGAACGTGGTTTAAAATTGCTGTTCTTCATTCGTGCAGTGTTAAGTTGCCGATCTACGTTGCCATCACCAGTAACAGCAAAGAGACCATCACCAAACAGTTTATCCTTGAGGGTATTACCGATAACCATAGAGGTTATAAAGGTACCAATAGCCTTACGACCCAACGTCCGATTCTTTAGATCAATAAGGGTGTTAAGTTTAGCGGTTTCATCCATCAACTCTACTTTATGACCACGAGCCCTAAGGATATTCTCCATTTGCTCAGGGTTTTCCATAAAGGTTTTGACAGACGTGTATGCCAATTCGTTAACATCTCTTTGGAAAGACTTGAGAGGCATTGGAAGGTAGTCATCAGCAACCCGAACAATGTTCATCATCGTTGTCGGGAATGTAAGGAACGGAACCAATCCAGGCAGAGTTTGTAGCAGGTTACCTACATCTTTACTCAACCCAGTTTCAAGGTTCAGTGCAATATCTGATGTACTATATTTAACAGCCTTGTCTTTAATCAGACCGTCAGCACCAAACATGCTGTCATATTCAACATCAGCAAGTTCTTTGATTCTAGCTGGGGTAGCTGCTTCACCAAGACGTTCTAGCTCATCCATAGCACGGAAACGTGCCTGAGCATTAGCCAAGGTAGCACCAGTCCAACCATCAAATCCAGTAAACAAGTTAGGCACAAGACGGAACACAGGGTCAGCAGCCATAGCTTGCATTTCCTCGTATTGTTTAACAAGGAACTTAAATCCGTTGTTACCACGTGCAGCCTCTTGTTCAGCAATATAGCGATATTGGTCTAGCTTTTCCTCTTGTTTAATAACAAGGTCAAGACGAGATTGTCCTTTTACAGCGTTGGGGTTTTGAGATGCTTTCATAAACATCTGACCGGCATAAGGCAATGCTTTTTTCTGTGTATCAAAGATAGCACTGTAAGCCATCCAACCGCGCTGTAGAGACTTCATATCCTTGTGGAGCATAGCACCACCAAAGTAGGAGATAGGCTCACCTACAAGGCCACTAAGGTTGCCATACAGAGCTTTGCCTGCAGTGGCAATTGCAGACAACAAGCTGTTAAAGTAATTAGCACGTACAGCCTGTGCGATAATGTTAGGTTGATCTGGATTAGGATCAAAGATAGGACGGAAGTTAGCAAAGCTGTTAAGAATGTCCTCGTTCATCTTTGCAATGGTGTTAATCCTACCATCGCTTAGTTCATACAGTTCAAGGAAAGAATCCAAGATGTCAGGACGGTTTTGTTGCAACCACATCCAGTTCTCAGTAAACTTCTCACTATCAGACTGAATCTGCCGTAGAGCTACAGGGTAGCCTTCTTTAATCTCATCAGCAATCTGTTGAGGTGTTTTGAACAGGTTCTTAGCTTTTTCACCAAGAGCTGCAATACCTTTCTTTTGCTGGGTAAAGTAACGAGTAGAGCCAACCAGTTGCTGCAGGAAGTTAATTTTATCTAGGATTTGTTCTTGTGCGTTTTCAATAGCAACAGAACCACGGTTGATACGAATGCCTTCAGACAAATCAGCAATTTGACCAGCCATCGACGTTGCAGTATATGCCTGAGCACGTGCAACATCCATACCTTGGAATTCTTTTACCAAAGTATTGATAGAGCTAAGTGCATCAGTATAACCATCCTGTGACAGTACCTCAACACCAGCCTCATTCTTAACGATCTGAGGGTCAAGCATACGACGCATGTCGTCAATGCTAGCAGTAGGGTCAAACAGTTCTAGAACAAGTTTGTCACCAGCTTCAACTACTTCATCGGCAGACACAGTAAAGTCATCAGCAACCATACCGACTTTATCAGCTTCTTTGAGCTGTTTGGTAAGACCAATAGTAATATCCTCAACACCACCAGGTGTTTCAGCACCATACTTAAGAGCAGGACCACTGATAAAATTACCTAGACGACCATGGACAGTACCTTTGTTACCTTGGATACGTGCAGCATCAATACTAGCACCAACGATACCAAAGTCATCTACAGTACGGAGACCGGTTTCACGGAACTCGTACATGTCATGGACACCTTTAAGAGGAATGTTAGGGTCAGTCGTTTTACTTGCGTTGTAGTAACCCAGCTCATCCAGTGCTTCATCTTGCTTAGCTTGGTATTCAAGCAGTGCCTCTTCAGGTACATCACTGGTAGGTTTCGGTTTGTTAGCAGCAAGGTACTTTACAGCCTGATCGCTTTCACCAACAATTTTAGGAGCGTTTTTAAATACATCCTTTACTTCACCAACAGCAGAAACAAATTTACCAGCAAAGTTAGCAAAAGGAATCAAGAAACCCATTGCCAGGTCTTCATTGATATTCTTTTGCCGTTTAAGGTCTGGTGCTTCCCCAGCAAGAGTAGCCCAACTATCAGGGATGAAATCCCAAGTCTCAGGCCAGTTCTTTTTAAGTGAACCTAGCAGATTGTCCTCTTCATATTCAGAAGCGACAGCACCCACAGCAACAGAAGCACCAGCTTCAATACCACGGGAACCGACAAACTTCATGAAAGCTGTGTTGCCAAGTTGGTTGATCTTAGCACCAGCTCCAAGTTTACTAACGGCTTGAGATTGCAATGCAGCTGCTCCACGCATACCAAGACCTTGCAAACCCATGGTGGGGATAGCAACAGACGATACACTCCGAACAGTTTGTGCAATTTTGTTTTCGTATTTAGTTGCCTTAGGAATGTCTGGGATAAAATCAGGCAGAACAGCATTAACAAAATCAGTTGCTGTATCAATGACACCAGTAACGGCTGCCATATCAAGTTCAGCACCTTCTTTTCTAATCTGCTCTAGATCGATGTTACCTTCTGCATCCCTGTATGGGCTTTGACTGCCTTCCGTAGAAGGCTGAGGGGTTGACTCAACTGGTGCGGTTTGTCCTGCCGTAGCAGGTTGTGCGGCTTGTAGATCAAGCGTCTGTTCCTTCTCTTGAGAAGCCGTCTCTCTAGTTTCAATATGCTCAAGCATATCGTTAGAAAGACGGGTTTCACGCTCTTTCTCATCCAGCACAAAATCCTCACCTAGGTTGGAGTATTCTGAGGGATCGTTCATTTGTTAATTAAAAACCAAATCGTTGAATTGCTACTGGTCTATGTTCGTCATACATTCTCTTAGCACCACTACGTGCGGTAGTGCCATTAGCATCTGCAGCGTCTCGGTTAGCTTTAGGGTTGCCAGCCAATACTGTAGTGTACAAATCTTCTAAGGTAGCACCTTTTGTGCTCATACCTGCTCTAGCAAATCTATCTTTAAAGTACCTGACTACAGGTCCGAGCAGTTGCTCTTCAAACGACATGCCAGGTACTACACCATAGGCTTTACGTTCAGGTCCACCAAATTGGATAAGTCCTCGGTAGTTATCACCTTCTCCACCTACCTGACCTGGGTCGTATGTACCACCGGTTTCAAAACCAATAATAGTAGCTAGGTCGATAGGATCAACACCAAGTTCAGCAGCAGCGGTTTGTAGTGCATCACGTTGGTTAGTAAAGTTATTGCCACTCATAGAAGCACGTACAGGTAAACGACCAGTTTGAGGGGACAGCGCACGGTTAACCTGTTGGCTAACACCATTCTCAATACCAGACTTAAATGTTCTACGTACTGCTGGGTTTAGACCATCGTACATGTCAACAATAGGGCTTGGTGTAAGAAGAGGTATTTGCTTACCACTGGTTCTGTTGTTTGCTGCAGCCTGTGCGTTATACACTTCACTAGGTTTCAAGCCGTACATATCAGCAACTTGCTCGATACCATCAGGATAGACAAACGGTAGACCTTGCTCAGCCCTAGCTGAAACCTCTTGCTGTTCTTTTTCGTTCATCAAAAGATACGGTGTGTCAACCACTTGACCGGCGGTTTTACCGCTAGCCTGTTTAGAAATGTACACTGACATCTCTTGACGAGTCTTATCAATCTTACCGATGCTTAGGTACTCCCTACCAGTACCGGTTTCCTTGTAGGAAAAGGGATTAGTACGATCCCCATTGCTAGCAGTACGAAGTAGTGTTTCAAGGTTTTTACGGGTGAGGTTTGCATCTTGAGTTTGTTTAAGGTCTTGTTTAATAAAGTTTGTGATAGCTACTTTATTTAGCTCAACTTGTGTGTTAGTAGCACCAGGTAATACAGAAGAAAAGTCTGCCAAACCTTTGGCATAATCTTCAATACCTTCTAACAGAGGTGCATAACCAGGACCGTATTGACGTTCTTGCTGAGCTGCAAGCAGTTCTTTGCCACGTCTCTGTAGATTAGTATCTTCCAGGCTGTTAATAAAAGTACCGTCTAGCATATCCTTACCAGCAAGACGATTAAGCAACTGACTGTTCAGCTCTTTGTTTCTTTTCTTACCAGCGGTGTACAACTGCTTAACACTGGCAGGCATAGCAATGCCTCTTTCATTAGCGTAATCAAGCAGATAAGAATAGGTTAATTCAGGATCTTTGTCAAAATCAGCACGGATGTTGTCAAGGTTGTTATCAACCAATTCTTGAAACTCATCTACCTTAAGACGCTCTTCTATCCTGTTCCGTTTATCAATAGCTTTTTTTCTTTCTTGGGCACCAGCTGTAACACGGTTGGGAAATTCTTCACCAAAGGTTTTACCGTTACCCTTTAGATCCATTGACAGCAAAACTTTTTCATTGCTATCAGCTTTGGAATACTCTTCCTGATATCTATCTAAAGCCCATGTATGACCAAAATTAGCAACGGAATGATTAAAAGCACTGATGATGTTTTCAGGATCACCGCCGCTGTACAAGGTGTCAATCTGAGCCTCAGCCTCAGCCTCAAACCGTTTTTTCTGTTCGGTTCTAGCTCTGTTTACAAACGATGTGTTACTTTCGTCAATAGCTTTAAAAGCTTCTGACAAATACACAGGGTTAGGGTTACCTAATGTAATCAATACATCTTTTTTAAGACGTTGATGAAGCTGCCTAGTAAGGTTAGCGTCACCACCAGCTTCTACACCAGAAAATAATTTACCATCATCACCGACAAAAATTTTGTCAGTAGACATCATGTAGTCATCACGCAGTGTATCGTAAAGCAATTTAGCGCGACGGTTGTCATACACTTGTGCTGCCTTACCAACAATAGCAGGGTTACTTACGTGACTCTTAATTGTATCAACAGGATCTTCACCTGTTAAAAGTGCGTTGATACGTATTTCGGTATTAAGTTTAATACCACCGTCAGTCTGAGCCCTTCTGGCTTTTGCTGCTTCTAGTTCTTGCTCAATACTAATAGGCTCTGCCAATGCATCAGCGACGTTACGTTTAGTTTGTCGGTTAGCCTCTTGAGTAATAGCTTTAGAAAGGGTACCACTAAACTCCATAAGACCGGTGAACATCTCACCGACCCCCTCAGTTTTAGTAGGTTCGAGTATTGCCTTACCACGCTGCTCTTCATTGTAAAGAGCGATCTTATGGTTTTCACGCTCAATCCTTTCAGTGTAAGCAGCGTCTTCTTTCATCGCCTGGAGTTCTTTATCACGCCGTTCGTTTTCAGAACGACGACGTTTCTCCATGCCTTGGATAAGCCGGTTGCTGTCTTCACGCATCCGGTCAATACCCGCTGTACTTAATTGTTGTGGACTAAATCCCCTGCTGCGTGCAGCGGGTTGATATTGGATACGTGCCATAAATTATTTAAGGAAATTTAAATGGTGTGCCACCTACAAAATTAGCTGGACTGTTACCTAAATAGTTAATTGGGTTAGTTAACTTTGTTGCAGCTGAAGCTGCCACATTAGTAGTAGCAGAAGCTGCAGCTTGTGTTCCAGTGCCAAAGGCATTACCCATCATACTACCAAGACCACCAGCTTGACCAACAGCATTGATTGCACCAACGCCAGTAGCAACTGTGCTAACAACAGAAGCAACAGTTTTGATACCTGCAGACCACAAGTTTTCTTGCTGGGCTGATGGGACAAACCCAGGAATCATTTCCATACGGTCAACAAAGATACGCTCAGGTGGTAGTTCCGGTTCAGGGTCATAAGACAAACGTTGTGGTTTAATCATCATAGCTGCCCGTGTGTTAGCATCAGAAACACTTCTTTCCAACTCAATCTGTTGAACGTTACGCTCAGCTTGAGTCATCAAACTTTGCATGTTTGCATTAAGGACTTCGATATTACCTTGAGCAGCGCTTTCAGCATCTGCAATAGCATTTTCAATTCTTTTTAGATTGAGACCAACGCCCATTTTAGAAAGAGATGCGTCAGCATTAAGCTCAGCCATCTGGATTGCAGCTGTTACTTTCCTGCCAGACAGCTCTGTATCCAACGCCATAAGTGAGCGGTGAAGTGATGCCATGTTAGCTTGCTGGGCTTTAGCTGTAGACTTACCAGCTTGACCAAGTTGAGCAGTACCTTGAGCAACTAGACTATCAACCATAGCAGATTCCTTCTGCAAACCAGTCTGTTCACGTTGCTGCTTCAATTCATTTTCGATGCTCATAGCACCAAATTGTTGCCGGCTATTGATACCAGCAAGTTGGATGTTTTGTTCAGCTCGGTTGATACCTTGTTCAGCATAAGCCTGCCGCAAGGCAGACATCGATTCTTGATGCTGAAAATTTTGCTGAATAAAAGCTTCGTTAATAGCAGCCCGTTCACCTTCGATAGCAATATCCCTAGCCTGCTCATTAAGTCGAAGCTGTTGCTGACCTATCGCTTGGCTTTTGTAATACTGATTAAGCTGTGCAGTATATTGATAGTCTTGGATCTCTTTACCACGTTCCCAATTACGTACATTGGTTTCGTGCGTAAAGTCACGCATCGCTTGATAATTAGCTTTATCAGCTTCATCAAGTTTTTTGTTATGCTGGTTGTGGGTCTTAGCTATCTTTTTTTGCTGCTTTTTGGCGTTCTTTTCGTTTTTCTTTGCCTTTTTATTTCGGCTATAAGCACCGGTAGTAATCAGGTCTTTGAAAAACTGCATCTCCAGACCAGAGACAGCAAGCTGTTGATCCAGTAAATTCTCTTTTGGATTAAACATCAAGCCCTCCTATAGAATCGTGGGGAATAAATACCTTCCCACATCATTGACACCAACGATACAGGATATGGAAAATCACTTGTCACTTTAAGTTCAAAATTAGTATTACGTCGGTGGATGGGTACGGTAAATTGACGCTCAAGTTGTACAGGGTTAGTATCAGCAGAATAGTAATCACCATCTGTTGTATGCTCTACAGGTTTCCATTCATTAGAACCGTCAGCTTTTACTTTAAAACGAACAGCGCCAGTTCTGCCAACAGAAAATTTAATTCTAGAAATGGTTAATGTAGCAGTATAGTCAGTTTCATTATCCTGAGGGCGGTAGTACAACTTAGGAAAGGTTGTCTCAAAATCATAACCATAGCCGACAATGATACCGTCACTGTAATCAGTAAATTTACCTTTTACTTCAAAATACTTATAACTTGTACCAGTTTCCACACGTTCAATAGCAGAAGCGTAGTAACCAATATCTGAATCAATAGCAGACGCTGTATCTTTATCTGCTTCTGGAAGTGCCAAAAACATGACAGCTTGTTTGTCATCAATAGGTGTGTACGGTACGTAGACCTTAGTGATGTCATTTGTCTCGTCATACACCACAGCATCAACCGAAGCATGTGGCTTGACAGGACGTGTTGCCATATCAAGGCAAGGTGTACCAGACATACCGCTAGTAGTGGCTACAACATTACCAGTAGGCAGTTGATCAAGAGTAATCTTGCCAACAGTATATTCATCCTCATGTTGAGAAACAATTAGGACATCATCATCAATAATGTCTGTAGCTTGAATAGTACCCACTAACTGCCACTTAACCCATGCTTGGAATAGATCCTTCTCACCGTTGTTATAGAACCTATAAAGATACATATAGGAGCTATCACGATCCGTCAGCATGACCACAGAGTTTTGTGGGCTAACAGTAAGTGAATCAACAGTATCAGGAATCCACTCTTGTACAACCTTGCTAATGTCTACAACCAAGGGGCTCTGTTCAATTTCACGTAGCTGTAATGTAAACAGCTTGGAATAACCAGGTACAGTGTTAATAAATGCTCCAGTAGTACCTACATCAACAGGAGGGATGGTAGAAGACATCTCATAGTTAGAGATAGATCTAATCACTGCTGTTTTAGGTGTCAACGTTGTGGCACTAGCTGCATATACTTGAAACTGTTGTCTAGCACTAAACAGCAACAAACCTTGTGGAGAAGGTAGAACATCGTTAAGAACAACAGGACGTACGCTAGCTACGTTTAGATCAATAGGGTCGGAATCAACTTGTGTAAGAGCTGATTTAACAAAGAAATTAAACGAATCGTTAGCTACCCCAAAGAATACATTATCTTCCGACAACACGCCAAACCGGCTGTTATAAAAGAAAGTTGATGTAATCTTTTTACCAATAAAAGAAGGATCAGCGTTACTGTTATCATCACCTACTTCCCTGTCTACCCAGGTTACAGGTCCAAATGTAAATGTAGTGGCTCCAGTGTTTTCTAGTTGGTGCGGCATAGTTGCTGCGTCAAGGCCAGGGGATACATCTCTAGCACGTGTTTCTTTCCAGAAACCTTTACCAGAAGTACCATTAAAAGCTTCATACTCAAGGTAATAATCATCATCCGCTGAATTAGTGTTACGGATTTTTACATGATGTCCGTCAAAGGATTCTGCAGGAACATCATTAGCACTAGATACACTATCTTGAAAGGCTTCAATACCTTCGTTAGCTAGACCACCCTTAGCTTGAAATGTAAACGCCAGGGGAGTGCCAGTAGGTACTGTGTAATCCGTAACAACAGCGTTGGTACCTGCGGTACGTTTAATAACCAGACTGTTTGTATAGGCTTCTAGGGACCATACACCATCGAAGTTAGTATTACTAGCAGTATGTTGAGCTTCAATAACGTCTTTAATTTTATCGACTAAATGGTGGTTTGTATTGACATCAGAAGAATCATACACAAGCATATCATCAAACGTCGTACTGCTTTGTGCATTTGTCTCAGCGTCTTCACCTTGAATTGTTACTTTATAATTAAGACCATTAGTAACTGAGTTTAGTTTCAAGGTACCTACAGAGTTAGCCACAAACGTACCATCTGCTTGCATAGCAGCAGTTACTGTCTTGTTCGTAATAACAGTAACATCTTGAACACTACGGAAGTGATAATCTGACTGCTTAGTACCAGTCAAGTACGACGAACCGTTGTTAGTTACAGTACAAAATGTACCATCTTCTTTAGTCCATACATAAATATCGCTACCTTTAATGGCACCGACATATGAACCTGCATCATCACGGTCGATAAAGAACCAAGCAGCATCAGCTAGTTCAGTCTTAGTAAATGCTGTACCGTCAGCCTTCTTGAGTACATTAATATGCTCCATACCAGGTCTCTTAAGAAGACCATAGGTAGGATCAGGGTAACCATTAATACACTCAGTTACTTGGTTAGGCAGTTTCTTGTCATCATTCTGGCGTGATACACCACCCAGAAAATTAGGAATGTCTTGAGTTATTGCTGGCATTAGCGTTGCAAGGTATGGAACGGCTTATAGGGTCGGTAGAAATTACCACCATCGGGTGAACCAAAGAAAGTATAATCACCTTGATTACACTCATACTCCATAGCTTGGGAGCGGGTAACCAGTTCTTTCTGCTGCAAGACAGCATATTGATTAGCATCACCAATAATACGGCTAGACACAATAGCAGCAGCACGGGCTACAATGTGTGCCTGGATGGGTGCAGGGATGTTCTCCCAGCTGAAGTGCCATACAATATCTACATAAACATGCTCAGCTGTCCACTCATACGAGTGCTTCTTTTTGTCGTATAGTTTACCACCACGGAAGATGGCTTCTTTTTCAATGTTCTCAGGGTAGCCCTGGTTAAGGTCCATCTGAAGAACATCGTCTGCAATTTTAATTTCGTTATTGTTGTCGGGTGTGATTTTATAATCAAACTCAGTATTAAAAGACCAGCCTTCGCTCTGTACCTCACGTGACACTTCTCTCAGGGTGTTGAGTGCAATCGCAACGTCCGGGTTGGTTTGAGTTTCAACTCTAGTCGTAACCTCACTACGTGTTAGTGTACGGGATGATACGGTCTGTGAGATGTTCACAGTGTAATTGTACGTAACAGGATTAGTCGATTGCTCTACACCAGCAACAGCAATAGACGTACCATCTGTAATACCAGTTCCGCCGATGTAAGTACCGACAGGGATATTAGCAGTTTCAGTAGTCAAAGTGGTGCCGGAGATAGAGCCGGTAAAACGGCTAACCTCACTAACAACAAAGGTTTCTTCAGTTGTCAACGTGGTTACAGGAGCCTGACCAACTGACGCCAGGATCTGATTAACGGCTTTTAGTTCAGTGGAGCCAGTAGATAGGTAAGGCATAATTGCAAATGAGTATTATTCTCAATAAAGAATTAAAAAAAAGGA
>VMHT01026965.1_pt1 | contig 18017 bp, 18 predicted proteins | sample 4693611 | NCBI WGS metagenome assembly VMHT01 (sample SAMN12280063, study PRJNA550983) | marine metagenome | isolation source: seawater sampled from same location over 5 years 0.02-0.2 micron viral filtrate | place: USA: collected off the coast of southern California halfway between the port... ...
AGGCCGCGCAGGCGGCGAATGAGGCTGGACGTGTCCCAGCGCCCGCCGCCCATAGCCTGAACCTCTTCATAATAGGTTTTTACCAATTCCGTGACCGGCAAAGAAACTTCATTGCGTGTGGCTTCGTCGAGACAGATTCCGAGGTCTTTAACCATCCAATCAACGGCGAAACCGAAATCAAACTCATCGTCCACCATTGTCTCAAAGCGGTTTTCCATCTGCCAGCTTTGCGCCGCGCCTTTGGAAATCACATCCACCACGGCTTTGCCGTCCAAACCGGCCTTATCAGCAAAATGCAGCGCCTCGGATAAGCCTTGCACCAAGCCGCCAATGCAAATTTGATTGACCATTTTGGTCAGCTGACCCGCACCGGAAGGCCCCATCAGCCGCCGCGCTCGGGCGAAGCAATCAATCAATGGCGCGGCTTTTTCAAATACCGCCTCATCGCCGCCCATCATCACCGTTAAAGCGCCATTCACCGCGCCCGCCTCGCCGCCCGAAACCGGCGCGTCCAACATGGCGCAGTCTTTATCTCGGCAAGCCGCCGCCACTTCGCGGGCCACGTCGGCTGAGGTGGTAGTGTGGTCAACCAATATCGCGCCAGCAGACATGCCTGCCAGCGCGCCATCTGCGCCCAGCACAACGGCGCGTAAATCATCATCATTGCCGACACAAGTGAAAACAAAAGCGGCATTGGCGGCAGCTTCGCGTGGGGTGTTGGCCTTTTGACCGCCATAGGCGGCGACCCATTTATCGGCTTTTTCAGCCGTGCGATTATAAACCGTAACATGGTGACCCGCCGCGGCCAGATGACCGGCCATTGGATAGCCCATCACCCCGAGACCGATAAACGCCACGCTGCTCATTTTAGGCACCCTCAGCCAAGGCCGTATAAGCGCCGCGGAAATAAATCAACGGGGCGCGTTGGTCGCTGCAATGACGCACGCCATCAATGCCGCCAATCAGCATTAAATGGTCACCGGCTTCGACCTTATCGTGAATATGGCAATCAAATTGCGCCAGCGCGCCTTTTAGGGCCGGGGCACCGCCATTAATGCTCTCAATTTCATCGGCCTCAAATATGTGACTGCCCGACCCCGCCATGCGATTGGACAGCTCAATTTGGTCAGCCGCCAAAATATTGACGCTAAATCGGCTGACCGCCGCCACATCGGCATAAAGCTGGGATTCATTGGCCAAGCACCATGACAGCAAAGCCGGTTCAAGCGACACGGAAGCAAAGCTGTTAATGGTGAGGCCGACCGGGCGATTTTCGCGGTCGTGAAAGCCAATAATGGCCACACCGGTGCCAAAATGACCGAAAGCCTGACGCAAATCTAAAGGGCTGGTCATAAAACCTCCACTAAACCGGCAAATACATGCTGCTTTATGCCCTAAACATTGCAGTAAATCTAGGGAATAGCGCGAATAGTCTGTATAACGACAGAATGGAAATGACTATGCATATGTGGATCGGCTTTGCCGTTATCGGCTTGGCTATGCTGGCCTATGCCAGCGAGCGGCTGTCTATGGAGTTGACATCGCTGCTGGTGATTTTGACATTCATGCTGCTGTTTACCTTCGCGCCCCTGACAAATGCTGATGGCACGCTGCTGATTTCCAGCGGCGATATGTTGACGGGGTTTGCCAATCCGGCGCTGATTACCATTATGGCGTTGCTGGTCATGGCGCAGGGGTTGTTTCAATCGGGTGCGCTGGAACGGCTGATTGACCAAGCATCGCGCCGCGCAGCGCGCAGTCCTGAATTGGCGATTTTCACCGTTCTGATGGGCGCGATGATTGCCTCGGCTTTTCTCAACAACACCCCCGTCGTGCTGATGGTTATTCCGGTGCTGGCGGCGATGGCCAGTCGCGCCTCCTCCAATGCCTCGCCCTATATGATGGCGCTCAGCTTCATCACTATTTTGGGCGGCATGCTGACGCTTATCGGCTCCTCGACCAATTTGCTGGTGGCTGATACGGCGGCGCGGCTTGGCATGACCGAGCTTGGCTTTTTCGACCAGACCCTGCCCGGCTTGGTGCTGATGGCGGTCGGCAGCCTATATGTGCTGTTTGTGATGCCGCGCATTTTAAAAACCCGCGAGGCCGGGCAAGATGACAGCGATACGGATAGCGGGCGGCAATATATTATTGAGCTTCGCCTGCGCTATGGCGACAGTCTTATCGGCTCTGAGACGGCGGCGGGATTTCTACCCGCGCTGTCGGGCATGACCCTGCAAATGATTGAAAGCGGCGCACAAACCATGCTGCCGCCATTTGACGACCATCAATTACAATCCGGCGACAAATTATATATCGCCGCCACGCGCCGCGAGATTGCCGATGCGCTGGCGCAAAAAGACCATCCGCTCCGCAATCATCTCATGCGGCAAGTGCCGACCGGCGATGATAATAGCGAAGACCTGATGCTGGCCGAGCTGGTTGTCGCGCCCGGGTCGCGCATCGCGCAGCGCGCTATTGGCCAAACCGGTTTCACCCATACGACAGACTGCCTGATTATCGGTGTGCAAAGACGCAGCCGCATGTTGCGCCATGAGATGAGCGATATTCGCCTGAAAGCCGGTGATGTGCTTTTGGTCATCGGCCAGCAAAGCGCGGTGGAGGGTTTGCGCCAAAACCGCGACACGCTGCTGATGGAATGGTCGGCGCGTGAATTGCCACGTTTTGAAAAAGCCGGTCCGGCGCGGTTAATCTTCGCCACCACTGTGCTTGCCGCCGCCAGCGGCTTTGTGCCGATTGTGGTCGCCGCCCTTGCCGGTGCCATTGCTATGGTGACCAGCGGCGTATTGAATGTGCGCCAAGCCAGCCGTGGGTTTGATTTGCGTATTTTCCTTGTGGTTGCCGCCGCTTTGGCAATGGCGCAATCCATGGAAGTCACCGGCGGCGCGGCCTATGTCAGCAGTCATTTTTTGAGCCTGTTCGACAATGGCAGTCCGGCCATTGTGCTGTCGGCCTTTTTCCTTTTATGCGCCGTGGCGACCAATCTTTTATCGAATAATGCCACCGCCGTTTTATTCACCCCCTTGGCGATAAATCTGGCAGCCGCCCTCGATGTTGACCCGATGGCTTTTGTGCTGGCGGTGATATTTGCCGCAAGCTGTAGCTTTGCGACGCCGATTGCCTATCAGACCAATTTGCTGGTTATGACGCCGGGCAATTTCCGCTTCAGCGATTTCATGCGCGCCGGCATTCCGCTGGTTCTGATATTATGGTTAACTTACTCAGCCTTTGCGCCGTGGTATTTCGGCCTGTAGATTTGAGATGATATGAACCAATCGAGCGGACATAGACTGCCTTCCTTCTTCATAACGGACCCGATGCCGTGTCCGTATATTGACGGCATGATGGAGCGCAAGCTGTTCACCCATATTGCGGGCGACCGCGCCGATGAGATTAACAATAATCTGACCCATGCCGGTTTCCGCCGCAGCCAGACCATTGCGTATCGTCCGGCGTGCGATAAATGCAATGCCTGCCGCTCGGTGCGGGTGCAGGCTGAGGGCTTCGCCCCGTCGCGCAATATGCGTAAAATCATCAATCGCAATCGCGGCCTGACATCTGAGGTTATCGGCCCCAATACCAGCCGCGAGCAATATGATTTACTGCGGCGTTATCTCGACAGTCGCCATGAGGATGGCGGCATGGCCGAAATGACCGTGCTTGATTATATGGCAATGGTGGAAGAGACATCGGTGAAAACCAATCTGGTGGAGTATCGCGATGATGAGGCGCGCCTCATTGCCTGTCTGCTGGTCGATGAGATGCGCGACGGCCTGTCGCTTGTCTATTCCTTCTTTGAGCCGGATAGGCCCGCCCATAGCCTCGGCAGTTATATTATTCTCGACCAGATTGCCCGCGCCCAAAAGCTGAAATTGCCGCATGTCTATCTCGGTTATTTGATCGAAGATTGCGGCAAAATGAATTACAAAAAGCGCTTCAAGCCATTACAGATATTGGATGAAGAGGGCTGGCAAGCCTATATCGAGTAACCCATATTGGTCGGGAGGGACTGATGAGTAAGAAGATAAATCGTCGGACATTAATCGGCGGCTTGGCCAGCGGCACGGCTGCGGCGGCGGCCGGCACTGTCTCTGCCCCCGCCTATGCACAAGGCAAAAGACGATTGAAAATGGTTACGACGTGGCCGAAAAACTTTCCCGGCCTCGGCACGGCACCCGAAAATATCGCCAAGCGCGTCAGCGCCATGACCGATGGCCAGCTTGAAATCAAAATCTACGCTGCCGGAGAATTGGTCGGCGCGTTTGAGAGCTTCGACGCCGTCTCGACCGGCACGGCGGATATGTATAATGGCGCGGAATATTATTGGCAGGGCAAATCAGCCGCCTTTAATTTTTTTACCGCCGTGCCTTTTGGCATGACCGCGCAAGAGCTTAATGCGTGGATTGATTTCGGCGGCGGTCGCCAGCTTTGGGAAAGCCTGTCCGCCAAGTTTAACGTCATCGCCTTTCAATCGGCCAATACGGGCGTGCAAATGGGCGGCTGGTTCAACAAGGAAATTACCTCGCTCGATGATTTTAAAGGGCTGAAAATTCGCATGCCCGGTCTGGGTGGCGAAGTCATGCGCCGCCTCGGCGCGGCGGCGGTCTCCCTGCCCGGCGGCGAGATTTTCCCCTCCATGAAAAGCGGCGCGATTGACGCCAGCGAATGGGTCGGCCCGTGGAATGACCTCGCCTTCGGTTTCCATCAAGTCGCCAAATATTATTACTGCCCGGGCTTTCACGAGCCGGGCGCAGGCCTCTCAACCGGCGTGAACCTCGATGTTTGGAACTCACTGACCCCAAGCCAGCGTGAGATTATTCGCAATGCTTGCGCGGCGGAAAACGCCTCGACCCTGAGCGAGTATAATTACAAAAACGCCACCGCCCTCGATACGCTGGTGAAAAAGCACAAAGTGCAAGTGCGTAGTTTCGCGCCCGAGATTATGCAAGCCCTCAAACAAACCTCGGATAAAGTATTGGTGGAGGCCGCCGCCAAAGACCCGTTCACCGCCAAAGTATTTGAGAGCTTTAAAGCGTCACTGGCCAATTCAATGGAATGGGGTGCGCTGAGCGAAGAACCCTATACATTGGCGCGTCGTAAAGTTTAATCAGGGCCACAATGAATAAAGCGCAAGATTTTGCGGTGCTTATGGCCGCGCAAATTGACCGGCTTAATCACGCCATTGGTCGCAGTGCCGCGTGGCTGGCGCTTGCGATGGTGTTGGTGCAATTCGCCGTTGTCGTGCTGCGCTATGTTTTCGGCATTGGCTCCATCATGATGCAGGAGGCTATTGTCTATATGCATGGCGTGCTGTTTATGATGGCCGCCGCCGATACGCTGCTGCAAGACGAACATGTGCGCGTCGATATTTTCTATGCCCGTGCCTCAGCGCGGCGCAAAGCGCTTATCAATCTCTTGGGCTGCGCTTTCTTCGTGCTGCCCTTTTGTATTCTCATCGCCTATGTCTCATATGATTATGTGTCCATGTCGTGGTCGGTGCGCGAAGGCTCGCGCGAGACCAGCGGCATTCAGGGCGTTTATTTACTGAAATCGGTGATACTGCTTTTCGCCGCGCAATTATCCTTGCAGGCCGTGTCGGGCATACTCACAAATGCCGCCAAGCTGAGGGAGGCCAAACATGGCTGAAGCGCTTGACCTCATCATGTTTGCCGTGGCTTGCCTGTTTCTCATGGCGGGTTTTCCGGTGGCCTTCACCCTGGCCGGAGCGGCCTTGATATTCGGCTTGCTGGGCCATTGGTTTGATGTGTTTGACACCAGCTTTTTCTACGCCCTACCGCAGCGCATTTTCGGCACCATGACCAATGAGGTGCTGATTGCCGTGCCGCTTTTCGTCTTTATGGGCACGATGTTGGAGCGCGCGCGCATTGCCGAAGACTTGCTCGAAAATATGAGCTTGCTTTTTGGTCGCCTGCGCGGCGGCTTGGGCATTTCCGTTTCCATTGTCGGCGCCTTGCTGGCGGCCTCCACCGGCATTGTCGGCGCGACAGTGGTCACAATGGGGCTGCTATCCTTGCCCACCATGTTGAAGCGCGGCTATGACCCCGCATTGGCGGCAGGCTCCATCGCGGCGGCGGGCACATTGGGGCAAATCATTCCGCCCTCCATCGTCTTGGTGCTGCTCGGTGATGTTATCGCCAATGCCTATCAAAAAGCGCAGCTTGAGCAGGGCATTTTCTCGCCCGACACCGTCTCCGTCGGCGAGTTATTTGCCGGTTCCTTATTGCCCGGTCTGGTATTGGTCGGATTTTATATCGCCTATCAAATTTTCATCGCCTATACGCAGCCCGAAAAATCACCCCCCGCTGAGTTAACCGAGGGCGTCTCCCTGCCCGCCTTACTGCGCGCTTTGCTGCCGCCCATTTTGCTTATTATCGCCGTGCTTGGCTCTATTTTGGGCGGCATTGCGACACCGACCGAGGCCGCCTCTGTCGGTGCGATTGGCACGATTTTGCTGGCCGGTGAAAAACTGACCAATGGCCATATGCTGATGCGCCTCGGCGCGGCGTCCCTTATCGGGCTTGTGGTGCTGACCGGCCTGATGGATTTGCGCGTCAATCGCGATACCATAGCGGCTTTCGATTATCTCGGCATTGCTGTCGCCTTGGGGCTGTGCGCCTTGCTGGCCGCTGCGCTTGTGACCAGCCTCAACATGGCGCGCGCCGATAATGTGCTGCGCAATGTTGTGCGCGCCACAACCCACACCACTTCTATGGTGTTTGTCATTCTCATTGGCGCGGCATTATTCTCGCTGGTGTTTCGTGGGCTGGGCGGCGATGAAACCATTCAAGCCCTGCTGGAAGACCTGCCCGGCGGCAAATGGGCTGCCGTTGCCGTTGTCATGCTGATTATGTTCCTGCTCGGCTTTTTTCTCGATTTTATTGAGATTATTTTTGTCGTCGTGCCGATTGTCGGGCCGATATTGCTGGCGATGGATGTCGATCCGGTTTGGCTAGGCGTGATGATGGCGATTAATCTGCAAACCAGTTTCTTAACGCCACCTTTCGGCTTCGCGCTATTCTATTTGCGCGGCGTTGCCCCCGACAGCGTCAGCACCGGACAAATTTATCGCGGCGCCATTCCGTTTGTCGTCATTCAACTTTTCATGCTGGCCCTGCTGGCATTTTTCCCACAACTGGCGACATGGCTGCCGGAAGTGGTGTTTGGAGACTAGCTTATGAAAATGCCCAATATGGTTGTTACCACGCTGGCCGCTATCGTTATCATTACCACGCTCGGCTTTTGGGCGCGCGATGATGGGCGTGTCGGCAATAATGAGATTGGCCTTGAAATCGGCGTGCCGGTTGAGCACAGGCTGACGGATTATGAGACCACGCCCCTGCCCGTCGTGCTGCGGCTAGTCAATAATACCAATGAAATTATGCCGCTCACCGCCGATGGGCCTTGCAAGATATTCCGCTATTTCATCACCACATCGGGCGGCGGCTTTATTCAGGCTGTGCGCACACCCGATATTTGCAACGAGACGCAAACCCGCGCCGCTCTGGCCAATCAGGATGTGATTGAAGAAATCCGCCAAGTGCCGCTGGACAGCAAACGCTATGCGCCGGGCGATTATGTTGTGCGGGTCAAATTTTGGAATTATGAGGGCGAAGCCAGCTTCACGCTTACTGATTAAGGAATTGGCTGATTAAGGGATTGGCTGATTAGAGCCGATTGGGGAATGCCGGTCCCATCAAGCCATCGGTCGGAAAGCCTTTCGGGCGAATTCGTCCGGCCTGCGCGCGCAAGCCCTGCCATTCTTCCAAATCGGTGAAAATGCGCTCGCGCCCCGCCTTATCGGAAATTTTCAACCCGTCTTTTTCGCTATAACAGCGCGCATCCGCCAAATGCCCGTCGCCATGGCGTTGCAGGCGCACACCCTTGCCACGCGGCATTTCCGGCACATCGGCCAACGCAAAGCACAGCAGCTTGCGGTTCTCGCCCAGCACGGCCACCTTATCGCCCAGCACCGGCACACAAATGGCAGCTTCATCGGGCGCTTTGACATTCAGAATTTGCTTACCGGCCTTGCGATTGGCAATCATTTCATTTTCAGCCACCACAAAGCCATTGCCAATCCGCGATGCGACCAGCAATTTGCGGTCGGGCTGATGGACAAATATCTCGATAATTTCATCCGATGGCTCAATATCCAGCATCATACGCACCGGGTCACCATTGCCCCGCCCGCCGGGCAGCTTGGCCACATCCAGCGTATAGGCGCGCCCGTTAGAAACAAACAGCACCAGCTTATCCGTGGTCATGGCATGCAGCGCGAAGGCACCCTTATCGCCGTCCTTATAGGTCAGCTTGCTGCTATTCTCGGCATGGCCCTTCATGGCGCGTATCCAGCCCTTTTCAGAGCAGACAATCGTCACCGGTTCTTTCTCGACCATAATCTCCATCGGCACGGCTTCGTCTTCCGACACTTGCTCGAAACTTGTGCGTCGCTTGCCAAGCTCGGATTTCGGGCCGAACTGCTTGCGGATATCTTTTATTTCAGCCGCGATAATCGCCTGCTGCTGGCTGTCTGATTTCAGCAGCGCCTGCAAATCTTTCATCTCAGCCGACAGCGCCGCATGTTCGGTGCGAATACCGTCTTCTTCAAGTTTCCGCAAAGCGCGCAGACGCATATTCAAAATCGCATCGGCCTGCACTTGCGTCAGCTTGAACGCTTTCATCAAATCATCGCGCGGCTCGTCTTCCTCGCGGATGATGCGGATAACCTCATCCAGATTGAGATAGGCAATCAAATAACCGTCCAGCACTTCAAGGCGCGCGGTAATTTTATCGAGACGATATTGCGATTTACGCACCAGCACGACATTGCGATGCGCCAGCCATTGCGTCAGCACTTCGCGCAGCCCCATGACGCGCGGCACACCCTCGCTATCCAACACATTCATATTCAGCGAGAAGCGGCTTTCCAAATCGGTTTGCCGATACAGCACCGCCATCACTTGCGCCGGATCAAAATTCTTACTTTTCGGCTCAATGACGACGCGAATATCCTCAGCGCTTTCATCACGAATATCATCCAGCATCGGCAATTGCCGGGCATTCATCAGCTCGGCGATTTTCTCAATCAAGCGCGATTTTTGAATCTGATAGGGAATTTCGGTGATGACGATTTGCCAAGTGCCACGGCCAAGCTGCTCAACCTCATAGCGGGCGCGCACCCGCATGGAACCGCGCCCGGTGGCATAGGCTTCGCGCAGAGCCTCGGGGCTTTCAACACAAATGCCGCCGGTCGGAAAATCCGGCCCTTTGACATATTCCATCAACGTATCAATGCGCGCATTGGGTGTTTTCAAAAGATGCAAGGCCGCCGCGCAAAGCTCGTCCACATTATGCGACGGAATACTGGTCGCCATGCCCACGGCAATACCCGATGCGCCATTGGCCAAGAGGTTCGGAAAGGCCGCAGGCAGCACAATCGGCTCGGCATCCTCACCATCATAAGTGTCGCGAAAATCAACCGTGTCGCTATCAAGGTCTTGCAACAACAGACCGGCAATCTCGGTCATGCGCGCCTCGGTGTAACGCATGGCGGCGGCGTTATCACCATCCACATTGCCGAAATTGCCCTGCCCATCCACCAGCGGATAGCGCACTGCAAAATCTTGCGCCAGACGCACCAAAGCATCATAGACGGCTTGGTCGCCATGCGGATGATAGCGGCCGATAACATCGCCGACAACGCGGGCCGATTTCTTAAACCCCTGCTCAGGGTCAAGGCGCAATTGGCGCATGGCAAACAGCAAGCGGCGATGCACGGGCTTCAGCCCGTCGCGCACATCCGGTAAAGCGCGATTGGTAATGGTCGATAGCGCATAGGCCAGATAACGGCTTTCCAGCGCAGCCTTCAGGCTTACGGATTCTTCTTGGGGCAGGTCGTCAACATCGCTCATGGCTGAGTTATGCCAGATTCGCGCGCTTATCGCGCCAGCATATCCATAAATCTTTGCCGCGCCGCCGGCATTTTCATATCATTGGGCAGATAAACCCGTCGCTCCAAAAAATGGCCGGTCAATTCCATCGCCTTTTGCACATCCTCATCTGTCGCATCGGCAGACGGGTCGAGCAGGAATTGCGGCAGCACAAACATTTTATCGAGATAGGGCTGCGCCGCATCGCGGCTGACAGCCCGGCCCGAGCGCGGCGAGACATATTCCAATTGCTCAATCACGCCGGTGGCGGCACAGCAAGATAAATCCAAGCCAAAGCCGATTTCCTCCAGCAGCGCCATTTCAAATCGCGCCAGCAAGGCCGGCCATGTATCGGCGTCATCCATCGCCGCGACAACCAACATCAGCGTGTCGTAAAGGCGCGGATAGGCTTGCCGCTCCGGCGTTATTTGCATCAAGGCGCATAATGTCGTCAGTCCGGCCAAAGTCTTGGCGTCACTCATGGCCTCGGCAGAATGGGCCCGACCGGCATCAACCGTCATCGTGCCGAGATGCTCAGACAGGCGGGCGCGCCAAGTCGCCACCACCATATTGCCGGGTTGCAAAACCGGACGCATGCGACGGCTATTGCCGCCGCGCACCAAGCCGCCAAAGCGGCCATGCTCGCGTGAGAACACATCAATAATCGCGCTGCTTTCGCCGTGGGCGCGTGCCGCCAGAATAAGACCTTCGGCCTCCCACTGCATGGCTAAACCTTATAATCGAGACCCAGCATGCGATAACGCTCAGGGTCTTCCTGCCAATTTTTACGCACTTTCACAAAGGTGAATAAATGCACGCGGCGTTCAAACATTTCCTGTAATTCTTCCCGCGCCTGCGCGCCAATCTCTTTAATGGTTTGCCCGCCTTTGCCCAGCACAATGGCTTTTTGCGAGTCACGCTGCACATAAACAATTTGCTCAATCCGCACCGAGCCGTCTTTTTTATTTTCCCATTTTTCGGTTTCGACGGTCAGCGCATAAGGCAATTCCTGATGCAGGCGCAAAAATAATTTCTCGCGCATCACCTCAGACGCCAGCAGCAAAGACGGAATATCCGCCGCTTGGTCTTCCGGATAAAGCCACGGCCCTTCCGGCATGGAATTGGCCAGCGTATCTTTCAACCGCTCCAGCCCGTCGCCGGTCAGCGCGGAGATTAAGAACGTATCCTTAAAGGCCACGCGCTCATTAAGTTTTTGCACCAGCGCCAACAGGCTGTCATTACGGACCGCATCAATTTTATTAATGACCATCGAGGCCTGCTTTTTGCTGCTCGACAGGCCGTCCAGCATGATGTCGATTTCTTTTGTATCGGCCCGCGCCGCATCCAGCACGACAAGCACCTCATCAGCGTCATTCACGCCCATCCAAGCCTCATTCACCATAGCGCGGTCAAAACGTTGCTTGGCGGCAAAAATGCCCGGCGTATCAACCAAAATAATCTGCGCTTGCCCGTGCATCACAACAGCGCGTAAGCGCATGCGTGTGGTTTGCGCTTTTTGCGTGACAATGGCCACTTTCTGCCCGACCAGCGCATTAGACAGCGTCGATTTACCGGCATTGGGCGGCCCGATAATGGCCACAAATCCGCATTTTTGACTCATTCACCATGTTCCTTTTTAAGCTGCGCCAACAGATCCGAAGCGGCTTTTTGCTCGGCTTTTTTACGCGATGGCCCTGCCCCTTGTGCCGTGCCGAGGGCGGTTTTGGCGGCGAGCAAAAAATGCGGCGCATGGGCCGCGCCGCTTTGCTCAATTATCTCATAGGTTGGAAAATCATGGCCGCGCTTGGTCAGATATTCCTGCAAGGCCGTTTTGCTATCAATCGGCACATCAGCCTGCTCATCAAGCAGCCCCGCCCAATGCGCCACAATGACAGCATGCGCCTTATCAAATCCGGCATCCAGAAACACCGCGCCCAATATCGCCTCACAGGCATCGGCCAAAATCGCGTCGGGCAGCGTGTTACGATTTTGAATACCGCTATCGGTTTTCAGCACCGCGCCGAGATTCCAGCCCTTGGCAATTTTGGCGCAGGTCTTGCCACTGACCAATTGACTGAGGCGGCGCGACAGCGCGCCCTCCGGCTCAGACGGATAGCGCGTCACCAAGGTTTGCGACATGGCGAGACCCAAAACGCGGTCACCCAAAAATTCCAATGCCTCATTATCATCATCAATATTCAAGCTGGCATGGCGCAAGGCGCGATGCAGCAAACTCATATCCGAAAAGCTGTGCCCTATCGTCTCTTGAAGCGTGTCCAACTCGGCCATTAATCCACCAAGTCAAACAGACGCGACAGGCGAATGGAAATCGGCCAGCGCCAAATTTCCCAGAACCGTGTGCGGTCATCGAAAGAGAAAAACAGGATTTGCGCCGGCCCGACAAGATTTTCATGCGGCACAAAACCGACATAGCGCACAAAGCGGCTATCGGTCGAATTATCGCGATTGTCGCCCATCATGAAATAATGCCCGTCCGGCACTTCATAAATGCCGGTATTATCGGCCGGGCTGTCATCCATTTGGTCGAGCGTGATGTAAGAACGCCCATCGGGCAGCGTCTCACGATAACGCCGAATTTCCGCCGGCGGGGCATTGCGGCGCAGGTCTTCAAAATCAGTCAAACGCTCGCGCTTTAACGGCACGCCATTGAGCCATACCACGCCCTTTTTAATCTGAATTTTATCGCCGGGCAGGCCAATCACCCGCTTAATGAAATCCGTGCGCCCGTCTGATGGCAGTTTAAACACCACCACATCGCCACGCGCCGGTCCGGCGTCGGAGCTACGCCCGCTAAATAGCGGCGGGCTGAACGGGAAGCTGTGCTTGGAATAGCCATAGCTGAATTTGCTGACAAACAGAAAGTCACCAATTAACAAGGTCGGCTTCATGGAGCTGGAGGGAATGTTAAAAGGCTGGAAAAGCAACGAGCGAATAATCACCGCAATGATCGCAGCAATGATGAAAATCCGCAAATTTTCCTGCCATGTATCGCCATTTTTCTTGGCGTCTTTCATCGGCGTTTTGATATCCTCAGCCATCAGCCCTGCCCCTCTTGCGGCACCGCCGAGATAATGACAATCGCTTGCGCGGTCGGAAAATCATCGGTGATGGTCAGGTCAATTTGCGCCTGCATACCCGCAGGCGTCATTTTCTCGAGCCGCGCCAATGCGCCATTGGTCAGCGTCATGGTCGGCTTGCCCGATGGCAGATTGGTGACGCCCATATCGCGCCAGAACACGCCTTGGCGCAAGCCCGTGCCCAGGGCTTTCGAGCAGGCTTCTTTGGCGGCGAAACGTTTGGCATAAGAGGCGGCGCGCAGCTTGCGCCGCTCCGAGCGTTTCTGTTCCATATCGGTAAACAGACGTTGCACAAAGCGGTCGCCAAAACGCGCCAGCGTTTTTTCAATGCGGCGAATGTCGATAATGTCATTGCCGATGCCGAGTATCATGAAGGCTCTCCGGCGCGCGCGTCGAGCATCAGGCCGCGCATTTTGGCAATCGCCTCTTCGAGACCGATGAAAATCGCTTCGCCAATCAGAAAATGGCCGATATTCAACTCAATAACTTGCGGAATGGCGGCAATCGGCGCGACCGTCTCAAAGCACAGGCCATGACCGGCATGAACCTCCAGCCCCAGCCCCGCCGCCAGCGCGGCTCCGGCTTTCAGCTTTTCCAGCTCGGCATCAAACGCCGCCGCGTCACCATCATGATGCGCGTGGCAATATGTGCCGGTATGCAATTCGATAATATCGGCGCCCAATTTGGCCGCCGCTTCAATTTGCGCCTCATCGGCATCAATAAACAAAGACACGCGAATCCCCGCCTCTTTGAGCGGGTCAATAATGCTTGGCAGATGATTGCCATGCGCCACCGCATCAAGGCCGCCTTCGGTTGTTACCTCTTGGCGTTTTTCCGGCACAATGCAGCAGGCATTCGGCTTATGACGCAGCGCAATGGCCAGCATTTCTTCGGTCGCCGCCATTTCAAGATTAAGCGGCAAGCCAATGCCGCTGGCCAATCCGCCAATATCGCCATCGCCAATATGGCGGCGGTCTTCGCGCAAATGCGCCGTAATGCCATCCGCACCGGCGCGCGCGGCAACCTCAGCGGCGCGCACAGGGTCAGGCAAACCGCCACCTCGCGCATTCCGAATGGTGGCCACATGGTCGATATTAACGCCCAGTCTTAATGGTTGATGTTCAGACATTAGCTTTCCTTAGCACCCTTTTTCGCCGCCGCGCTGCGTTTTCTCTCCATGCGGTCATGGCGTTGCTTTTGATAGGCTTCGATAGACCACAGGCTTGGATAATAAACCGCAATGGCCAGCACCAAACCGACCGGCACCCAGCCAATCATCATCGGCCCGATAACCGGCAGCAGCACACTCATCGGCGCATCAATAATCAGCGAGAAAGACAATTCGGGCAGCTCGCGCCCATCATCCGTGCGCCCGAGCAGGAAATTGCCCGTGCCCAAAGTCGCCAGCCAGATAAAGGGAAAGCTGGCCGGATTGCCGACCCAAGTGCCCAAAATCGCCGCAATGAAATTGCCGCCGACAAAATAAATAATCACCGCACACCATAAAATATGCGTGCCCAATATCGGATTGGCCGAGGAAAATGCTCCAATGGCCAAGCCCAGCGCGATAGAATGTGGCGTGCCCGAAAGGCGAATGGTGCGCTGCCACAGATATTTGGTGGCCCGCCACCAGCCCTCGCGCGGCCATAAAAACTGGCGAACGCGCTGGGCAAGCGTCTGGGGGATGCGCCTTTTAAACATGCCCGACCTATTTCAGGCCGCGACTTCCCGGCTTCACGGCCGGAATGTCAGATAAATCTTCAGGCACGTCATCAGCACTAAATGTTTCCACCGTAATGGCGGCCAGACTGGATAGGTTGACGCCAATATCTGCCGTGCCGCCCGAGCGGTCAATCAAGCAGCCCGCGCCGACAACATGGCCGCCATGCGCGCCAATCGCTGCAATGGCTTCACGCGATGACAAGCCGGTGGTCACAATATCCTCAATCATCACCACATTGGGTTTGTCACCCAAATGAAAGCCGCGGCGCAAGGTGAACTCGCCATCGACCCGCTCCAAAAACATCGAGTCGACGCCCAGCGCGCGCGCCACTTCATGGCCGAAAATCAAGCCGCCCATGGCCGGTGCCACCACCGCCTCAATCGGGCCTTCTGCCGTAGCCTTAATTTTCGCGACCAATGCCTCGGCCAGACGCGCCGCGCGCTTAGTGTCCATCAACACGCGGGCGCATTGCAAATAAGTGCGGCTATGCAAGCCGGATGACAAGATAAAATGCCCCTCAAGCAGGGCTTCAGCGTCACGAAATTCGTCGAGCACTTGGTCAGAATTCATTTTAATTTTCCTCAGAGGCACCAAAGATAACGCGTTTGGCTTCACTGATAATGCGGCTGCCTTGCAGCGCGCTGACCAATTGTTCCATATGTTCCTTATCGCGCACTTCCACATCCACCGTTAAATCGCAAAAATCTTCATTCAGGTGAATCATGGAGAGATTCGTAATATTCGCATCAAAATCTGCAATGGTTTGCGTAATAACACTCAACGAGCCGGTGCGGTTGACCGCCGTCAAATGAACACGGCTGGCGAAAAGCTGATTGCTGTCCTCGCCCCATTGCATCGGCACCCAACGCTCGCGGCTATCCTCAAAGGCGGCAAGCTCGCGCGCATTGGCCGGATACACCACCACGCCCTGTCCGGGCGTCACAATGCCGACAATCTCATCACCGGGCAGCGGGAAAAAGCCCTCAGCCACCTTCACCACCGTGCCGTAAAAAGCGCCATTGAGCGGCAGCATTTGGGCGCTGTCGGCAAGCTTGGCCGGACGCCCGATAAGACTCCGCATGGCACCGGCAAACCGGTCACGCTTGCTGCGGCCCTTTTTCGGCAGGCTGGCCATCAGCACATCAGCCGCCGATAACGCGCCGCGCCCCACGGCCTCCAGCAAATCATCGAGGCTGTCATAAGACAAAACGCCCAGCGCCCTATCCAGCACATTCTCGTCGCTCTCCACCCCTTCGGCAGCGAATAAATTATCCGTCATTTGCCGACCGAGTGAAATAAAATCTGCGGCTTCATGCTCGCGCAGCGCATGGCGAATGGCGGCGCGCGCCTTGCCGGTCTGCACATGATTGAGCCAGCTTTCGCTCGGCAATTGGTCTTCGCCGCGAATGATTTCAATCTCATCGCCGTTTTTCAGCATGGTGCGGAACGGCAATTTCAGCCCGTTAATGCGCACGCCGATACAGCTATTGCCAATCTCCGTATGCACGGCATAGGCAAAATCCAGCGCCGTCGCGCCGCGTGGCATGGCAATCAAACGCCCTTTCGGGGTGAAGCAAAACACTTGGTCATTAAAAAGCTCGAGCTTGGTATTCTCCAAAAACTCTTCCGCCGTGCCGCCATTCTTCAACTGGGCGACCATGTCTTGCAGCCAGTTAAACGGCTCAATTTTGTCAATATCGGGATAGTCTTCCTGCTTGTCCTTATAGGCCCAATGCGCGGCGACGCCCTTCTCGGCAATCTCGTGCATTTGCTCGGTGCGGATTTGCACTTCGACGCGCTGCTGATTGGGGCCGATAATCGTCGTGTGCAGCGACTGATAGCCATTCAGCTTAGGCGTTGAGATGTAATCCTTATAGCGCCCGGGCACATAGCTGAAATTGCGATGCAACACGCCCAAAGCCTGATAGCAGGCGGCCTCATCGGCCACCACAACGCGATAGCCGAACACATCTGAAAGCTGTTCCAGCGAAATCGATTTATTCTGCATTTTGCGCCAGATGGAAAACGGGCGCTTTTGCCGCCCATGCACATGCGCCTTAATGCCGTTCTCGCCCAGGAGCGCCGAAAACTCATAGGCAATGGCGTCGAGCATATCGCCGCTATCTTGTTTTAATTCGCTGAGCCGCTCGACAATCAAATCGCGGCCCTCAATATTCACCTCGGCAAAGGCGAGGTCTTCCAGCTCTTCGCGGAAATTTTGCATGCCGATACGCCCGGCCAGAGGCGCATAAATATCCAGCGTCTCTTGCGCGATGCGTTGGCGCTTTTTCTCGGCAGAAATAAAATGCAATGTCCGCATATTGTGCAGCCGGTCGGCCAGCTTGACCAATAAAATACGCACATCGCTGGCGGTCGCCAAAAGCAGCTTGCGGAAGTTTTCGGCCTGCGCCGCATCGGCGGATGATAATTCCAGCAATGACATTTTGGTCACGCCGTTCACCATATCGGCGATTTCCTTGCCGAAGATTTTCTCAATCTCGCCAAAAGTCGCGTCTGTGTCTTCAATCGTGTCGTGCAATAGCGCGGTGGCGATGCTGGCCGTGTCGAGATGCAAATCGGTTAAAATGCCCGCCACCTCAACCGGGTGCGAATAGTACGGATCACCCGAGGCGCGCTTCTGGTCGCCATGTTTTTGCGTGGCATAAACATAAGCGCGATTGAGCAAATCCTCATTCGCGACGGGGTCATAGGAGACCACACGGTCAACAAGTTCATATTGGCGCATCATGGCGTTAAGCCCCCCGAGCGCAGGGTTGCATGGAATATGGTTGCTTAGTCGTCGCGACCATCACCCCGGTCTTTCGGTCCGGCGTTTTCCAATGATTGCAGCGCGGCCAGAATATCATCTTCGCTCATTTCAACCAGCTCATCAGCGGCTGCGGCTTCTGCGCCATCGGCACGCGGTGCGGCCAGCGGCGTCATCAGCATTTCTTCTTCCGGCTCATCCACATCGACTTGTTTCTGCAAAGAGCCGACCAAATCCTCGCGCACATCGGCGGGCACCAGCTTCTTATCGGCAATCTCGCGCAGCGCAACGACGGGGTTTTTGTCATTATCGCGCTCAACCAGCAATTCAGCGCCGGCCGACATGCCGCGCGCCCGATGCGATGCAATCAGCACCAGTTCAAAGCGGTTAGTTACCTTATCGACGCAATCTTCTACGGTCACACGGGCCATGCGGCTCTCCATTCATTTCTGATATGC